>Ga0307515_10002513_pt1 | contig 39723 bp, 36 predicted proteins | sample 17_EM_MG_FD_194513 | JGI IMG/M metagenome (GOLD analysis project Ga0307515, IMG submission 194513) | Populus trichocarpa ectomycorrhiza microbial communities from riparian zone in the Pacific Northwest, United States - 17_EM | ecosystem: Host-associated > Plants > Roots > Unclassified | place... | reverse complement strand
AACCCATCGGCTACATCCCGCCTGCAGAAGCTGAGGCAAACTACTACCGGCATCTCGCCAATCAAGCCACCGCGATGGCGGCATGACTTAAACCAAACAGCCTCCACGATTCCCGGGGCGGTTCACGCTGGCTTTCTCTACAAGGTCATAGTCGATCATTGTGTTTGCATTCCCTCATGCTGCGGCGATGGATCAATGCGCTGCCTAACGTTTGAGATGAGAGGCAAACAACGGCGGCTGTGCCTAGGCAAAAGCAGTAAAGCTTGACCCGCCGTTGTTTGTCCTCTCGATTGAAGGGTTAGGCATCGGGTGCGGCTAGAACCGCCTCAACTTCGATGCCGACCTAAGGTGAAAACAAGGCGGCGACTTGAACCAAAGAGCTAGCAGGAAGGTTCTGCCCGTATTCCCGAAAGAGCGCCTCCCTCAACTGGGCGACTTCGCCGAAGCTGGTTATGAAGATTGTGACTTTGACTATGGCCGCAAGACTGCTGCCTTCTGCTTGAGCGATGCTCTTGATTTGCTCGAAGATTGCTTTAGCTTGTTTGGCCAAGCTCTTTCCTTGCGCTGGCGTTCCGTAAGCAGTGATGCCAGAGAGGAAGATGAGCCCGGCGCTTTTGACCGCGTGCACATAAGGACCGACGGGCGGTGCGAGGTGGCTGTAGTTCTTGCGTTCGATGGACATAGGGTCTCCTGCGGTACACCTTCCGTGTTTTGAGTTCGCGCGATGGACTCTCGCGATGCCTAACGTTTGAGATAACAGGCGGCACCCGGCTTGCCGGGTGACGTCCTGTTGATTGAAGGGTTAGACCTCGCGCCAAAGGGCACCCGGCCTGCACGCATTTTGCGTTGGGTGGCGCCGCTTGCAAGCAAACCGAAGCTACCGCCGCGAGCGAAGCTGGTGGCTGCACGGCCTCTTGCATTTGGCTTTGCGGCCCTGCGCAGAGCCTGCCTTTACTCAGAACGAGCTGTGACCTAGCCAAAGGCGGCCCGAGCCCCACTGAACACTGGACTCTTGAAGTGCCTGGGGAAGCCGCGCTTGAACCTGCAGGCCACTTCTTCAATGCTGCCTTCAGGCTGGACGCTGGAACCGGCACCTGCAACGAGCCACCAAGACCGTGCGCTGAGCGCCAGAGGACGGGCAGCCCGCGCCGACGCTGGAAGCCGCAGGACTGAAACGGCCTCGCCGAAAGGCGGGTGGGTGGATGCGCGAGCATTTGGATTTGAATGCCTCAAAGCGCGCTGCGCGTTGACATGTGCTCGGCTCAACATTGCGTGAGGTCTAACGTTTGAGGTAAGCGGCGCCGTCAGGCGTCCGCTTGACCGAATGGTTAGACGCGGCGGATCGAAGAACCATGATGGGCATGCTAAGCAGGAAGCAAACAAAGATGCCGACGCTGTATGCGTTGTTTCCGAAGGCACTTACGAAACGAGAAGACTCGGCCAGCCAAAGAACATTGTTCACTTGAAAGGTGTAGATCGAATGATTAACGGCGAATCCTGACCACAGCATGAAGAGGAGACCCAGCACCACGGACGATGCCCACCAGACGAGCTTGCTCGAGGTCCGCGTTGAAATGCTTCTCAGCAATAGGTAGTAGCAGGTCAGGTCGAGAACTACGACCGCGCCGAGGACTCCAAATCCGATCAGAGTGTCAATTCCGATATCGCGATGGGTCACATGCGATTGCATGACGACTACCAGCAAGTGAACGACGACAAAGATGAGAAAGCACAGGCCAATCGTGGTCGCACCTCTTCCATCGATTGAAATCCATTTGGGGCTCATCATTGGCGCTCACCAATTCAGGAGACTTCCGGGGACTCGTGGTTGTCGAAAAGCGACGTGCACAAAGTAGCGTCTAACGTGTTTTCGACATCATGCCACCTTGCTGCATGCAGGCGGAACTAGCCACGGGTAGTAAGAAGTTGCCATTTTGCATTGACATATGTGGCTAGGTTTTCAGAGCGGACTCTTTGCGTTTTTCGAGCCGCGGACAAGAGGCCAAACGTTTGACTTGAGCGGACCCGCGAAAGCAGGGCTAGCGAATTCTCTCGACGGAAGCTCTGGGCGCTTTCACACGGCCGCCCGAAACTGCCGACGGTATTTGACGAAACCTCGCTTTGACGAACCAGCGAAACCAGCTCGTTCAAAGAAGCGATGAGCCTGCTCGCGCTGGATTGAACTGAGCAGCATGATCTTTGAACAGTTCTTGGCCAAGCAGAAGGCCTCGATGTAGCGCAGCAGGGCTTCGCCCAGCCCTTGGCCGCGAACGGCTTCGTTGACGACGACGTTCTCGATCACCGCGAACGGCTGCGAGCCGAACATGACGTCTGCGCACAGCGAGACCAAGGCTGTGCCGTGTACTTCGCCTGAGAGCTCGCAGACGAACAGCCCGGTATGGGGGTCGCCTGATATCGCCGAGATTCGCTCCGGCTGAACCATGACCGCCGGACTGCTGACGAGTTGCCTATAAAGCTCGGCGACGCGCTCTGCGTCACCGGGTCGCGCATTTCTGATGATGAGCATGACGTGTGATTTGGCCCTAAGGCACTCTGCATGGTGTGTACCTCAATCCATATTGCCAGATGTGCCAACAGGCGGCGACATACGCCCCTCACGCAGCAATCGGCCAAGGACTTGCCATGCCCACACCTCTTTTCAGAGCCATCACCGCCACCCACTTGCGCCCTGCCCGGCTCGATCTGGCGCACCAGCTGCGCGAGCACGACACCTTCAGACAGCAGCATCGCTGCCTAGCTTCATCAGCTGCCACTGAGCTTGGCCCGTTCGGGCTGTGTACCACTCCAATGGCGCGGTCACCTGCCAGGGCCTGTGGCAGACTGAACTGACGTGCCTGTCGGGTTAGCTTCGACAGCAAACCTGTGTCGAGCTGCAATACTCAAGCCCATGAACGCTTGACATAGGCCACCTTGGGAATCCCTGCAAGTGACCAGAATCCTCGTCGTCTTTCTCATCTCGGTTGCCGCGGCCGGCTGTACGGGCCTGAATCGCCAGATTGGCAACACCTACCGCATGGCTCACACCATGGACGAGCTGCCCTATGAGGCCGCGGTAAACGCCATGGCCCGAACGATCGAGTCCGAAAGGACGCGGAAGAAGCTGGCGCTCGACGCGCGGCTTCGGGTATTGGCCATCGAACTGCCCGCAATTCCACAAGACGCCGTCGACCGCTACGTGACAGGGCAGGTCTTCGTGCGGTTCACAATTGCGCAGACAGGGATGGTGGAGTCACCCCAAATTGTGTCATCGCCCGACGAGGCTCTTTCAGAAAGCGTGCTCAAGGCGATGAGAGCGTGGCGGTTTTCGCCAGCGACCAGGGGCGGTGAGATCGTCCGTGTGGAAACAGACATCCGATTCAACTTCCAGCTTCCCGATTGAAAATCGTCGGCTCATCCAGCTGTCGGCATTGAGCCTTGGAGGTTCGGCAACCTCCCCTTCTTAAAATCAGAATGCATTTGAACAAGCAGACATACAACATGAGTCGAGCACATAGCGCAGCCGCGCTCCTGAGCATCGCTTCGATCATGAGCGCATGCACCACCGTCGCGCCTGATGATCTGCCTGACAGTTGCACCCCAAACGCCCTGAGTCGGGCAAACGATCCAGCCAAGCTTCGCGCCATTGCGCAGGACTGCACCGACAGGCCCGGCGCTACCGCTGCTGCTCTTCTGAAACTGAACAACCTCCCGCCGCAGAAGTCACCGAAACTCCGGCTTCAGCCGCCCGTACCGATACAAGACTCCGAGAACGTGACGTTTGCAGCGGACGTCTTCTTCAACCCGCTGGAGAGCTATCCCAGATCAGCCAATCTCGACAAACTGGCATCGTTGGTTGACCTCATGAACACAACCTATGCAGTGCGGTCCATCGCCCTCGGTGGCTCTGCCGACCCGGACGAAAGAATGCTTCTGCCTGGCGACAACATCGCTCGAAAACGGGCTGAGTTTGTCCTTCAATACCTGCGAGCTGCCGGCCTAGATGCTCGGGTGCCTGTTGAGTTTGTCGCTGTCGAAGCGAGCCAAGACGACACGCCGCGAGGGCGAGCCATCCAAAGACGGGTCGAGATCGAGATTCAAACTCTTCGTAAAATCACGCCTGCAAAATAGCTTCAGGCCAAGATCATCGGCACAGCAGGCCTTTCACCCTGCATGCGCTCAGCGCTCCATCAACCAGATCGGTCTGCCCAGCGAGCAGACCCCGGTTCACCTCCCTGTTCGGCGCTTCGCCCCCGTCGCACCTGCCTAGACTGCCAGGGATGAACCCCACCCCGCTTCCGCCGGTTCACCTGTACCAGCTCGCCTATTCGCAGGAGACGCTGGCACGCATCGAGCCCGGCTACCGGGTGCTCGACAACCTGGAAAACAGCCGGCCCGACTGGTACGAATACTGGGCGATCCGCCGCTTCCTGCTGAACGAGACGCTGGAAGACGACGCCTTCTATGGCTTCTTCTCGCCCAAGTTCGGCAGCAAGACGGGTCTGTCGCATGCGCAGGTCACCGAGTTCGTGCAGCGCTTCTCGCCCAACACCGACGTGTTGCTGTTCTCGCCGCAACCCGACATGGGTGCGTTCTTCATGAATGTGTTCGAGCAAGGCGAGACCTTCGACCCGGGGCTGATCGACGCGTTCAGCGCCTTCCTCGACACCATCGGCCGCTCTGCGCCGCTGCGCCAGATGGTGATGGATTCGCGCCAGGTGGTGTTCTCAAACTACTTCGTCGCACGGCCCGCCTTCTGGCGCGAGTGGCTGAGCGTCAACGAGGCCATGTTCGCGCTGTGCGAAGGTGCCGAGACCCCGCTGCAGCGCGAGCTGACCAAGCCCACCACCTACCCCGGTGCGGCACAGCGCAAGGTCTTCCTGGCGGAGCGAGTGGCCTCGTTTCTGCTGAGCACGCAGCCGCAATGGCGCACCAAGGCCTACGACCCCTTCGCCTTCGGCTGGTCGGCCACGCGCTTCAGCGAGCACCCGACCGAAGCCTTCATCAGCGACGCGCTGAAGATCGCCTTCCGTGAACAGGGCTTCCCCGAATACATGGTGGCCTTCGCACGCGTGCGCGACAACTTCACCAGCCGCAAAGCCGCCTGACAAGGCGCAAACGAACCCGCCATGTTCAGCAGCCTGCCCACCGTCGAAGCCGACATCGACCGGCTGATCGCCGCCACGCAATACAACGACGCGCTCGCCAACATGGTGGTCGGCGTGCACAACCACTACAAGAACCCCGAGGTCGCCCACCGCGCGCTCTACTACCCGGCCTTCGACCGGCAGATCGCGCAGCTCTCTGCCCTGCTGGCCGCCTCCACCCCGCCGGCAGTCGAGCACCCTGCTTCGCGCAACACGCTGATCATCGCCACCGAGCTCTACCAGATGGGTGGGCATTCACGCGTGGTCGAAGACTTTGCGCGCGAGCTCGAGTCGCCCACCATCGTACTGACCGACCTGTTCTCGTCGTACCGCAAAGCGCCCGACCACCTGAACTGGCTGCACGACACCTACGCCGACACGCCACTGATCGCGCTGCCTCAGCGCACGCTGTGGGAGAAGTGCCGCGCCCTGCTGCTGCTGACACAGCGCCTGCAGCCGCGCAACATCTTCTACTTCAACCACCACCAGGACCCGATTGCCTTCATCGGCACGCTCAGCCACCGTGGCGCGCGCAAGACTCTCGTGCACCACGCCGACCACAACCCCAGCCTCGGCATCACGCTGCCCGGCATGGGCCACGCCGACTTCACCGCCGAACTCGCGACCATCTGCGCCAAGGAGTTGCAGGTGCCGACGAAGATCCTGCCGCTGTACGTGCCCGACTCGGGGTGCAAGGCGTTCTCGGCGGTCGACGCCGATGCGTTCTCGGTCGTGACCTCGGGCACGCAGGTGAAATTTGCACGCAGCGGCGAGCTGGCTTTGCAGAACATTGCCCAGGCGGTGCTCAGCAGCACGCGTGGCAGGTTCTTCCACATCGGGCCGCTCGAAGACGACTGGCAGGCCGAGATCAAGGCGCACCTGCAAACCCATGGCATCGATGGCGCGCGCTTCGTCGCAGTCGGCCCCGTGGCATCTTTGTGGCAAGCGCTCTCGGCGCTCGACGCCCATGTGTACCTCGGCTCTGCACCGGTGGGTGGCGCACGCGCGGCCATCGAAGCGCAGGGTTGCGGTTATCCGCTGGCCTACTACCGCGTGGCCGACACCAGCTCGCTGGTGGCCGCCGATTCGATCTTCGCGGACAAAACTTTGGGCTGGGGCACGCTGGCCGAGCTGTCGGCGCTGCTGAAGGCCATGGGCCCGCAGCATGCTCGCCTGAGCGAGCAGGCCCGCAGCTTCTACGATCAGCGCTATTCGCGTGCCGAGTTCCTGCGGGTTCTGGCCGAGCTGAGCTCGGACTAGGCGCAGCCGGCGCCTGCCGGCATCGCGCTACCTCATCGAGGCTTCTCAGGCCAACGCGGCCACCGCCACTTTCACAGCGGCGATCACCTGCTCGGTGTCAGCATCGCTCTGCGTCGGCCCGATCGGCAGGCTCAGCACTTCGGCGTGCATGGCTTCGGAGATCGGGAACGAGCCCTTCCCCAAGCCCAGCGTGGCGTAGGCCGGCTGCAGGTGCGGTGCCACCGGGTAATGGATCATCGTGGCCACGCCGACATCAGCCAGACGCTTGGCCAGCACATCGCGCTGGCGGTGACGCACCACGAACAGGTGCCACACCGGCTCGGCAAACGCGGGCACCGCGGGCAGCACCAGGTCGAGCCCGGCGAACGCAGCAAGGTAGCGTTGTGCGATGGAAGCGCGGTGTTGGTTGCCGCGCTCGAGCTGTGGCAGCTTGGCGCGCAGCAAGGCGGCCTGCAGTTCATCCAGGCGCGAGTTGTAGCCGATGACTTCGTTGTGGTACTTCACCTGCGAGCCGTAGTTGCGCAGCACCCGAATGCGCTGCGCCAAGGCTTCGTCGTTGGTCGTCACCGCGCCACCGTCGCCGATGGCACCGAGGTTCTTGCCGGGGTAGAAGCTCCAGGCCACTGCATCGCCATGCGCGCCGAGGCGCTGCCCTTGGTAGCGCGCGGCATGCGCCTGGGCGCCGTCTTCCAGCACGCGCAGGCCACGCTTTTTGGCGATGGCAAGAATGGGCGCCATGTCGGCCGGCTGCCCGTACAGGTGAACCGGAATGATGGCCTTGGTACGTGGCGTGATGGCCGCTTCGATGCGGGCCGGGTCGATGTTGTAGGTGCGCTCGTCGGGCTCCACCGGCACTGGCGTCGCGCCGACGTGGCTCACCGCCAGCCAGGTGGCGATGTAGGTGTTGGAAGGGACGATCACTTCGTCGCCCGGGCCGATGTCCATCGCACGCAGCACCAGCACCAGCGCATCGAGCCCGTTGGCCACGCCCACGCAGTGCTTGGCCTGGCAGTGGTCGGCGTACTCCTGCTCGAAGCGCGTGACCTCCTGGCCGAGGATGTACCAACCCGAGTCGAGCACGCGGTTGAACGCGGCGGTCAACTCTTCGCGCTGGGCGAGCTGGATGGATTTGAGGTCGAGGAAGGGGACCATGTCAGTGTTCCACTTGAAGGGCAGAGGGCAGGAAGCGGGCGTAGCGTTGCATCGCCGCGCGAATGGCTGCGTTGGACAGCGTGTACTCGATCTCGGTCGCGTCTTGCGAGACGCGCTGCGCGCCGAAGCGCTCATGGAAAGCGCAGACACGCTCGTTGTCGACGTTCACCTGAAAGTGCGCCTGCGTGAAGCCGAGCGTGTCGAGCGCGTAGGCGTAGACCATCAGCGCCGACTCGATGGCTGCCGATGACGGTGCCTGCGCGGACAGGATCCAACTGCCCCAGCAGAAACTGCTGCCTTCGGCCACGGGCTTCGCGTCGTACAAGCGCACCGTGCCCAGCCGCTCGCCTGCGAGGCTGTCGATCACGAAATAGGCCTCGCTGTCGCGCTGCGCATAGGCCTCGAGCCAGGCCACCTGGTCCGACAGGGCACCCGAGGTTCGCGAGAGGTGCCGCGATTTCTGCTCGTCGGTGCGCAAGGCCAGGATGAAAGTCGCGTCATCGACGCCGGCATCGCGGAACACCAGGGTCTTGCCCTGCAGCCGTTTTGCCTTGCGAAGCCGTGCGAGTGTCATGGCAGGTGCGGTCAACGGCTGGCCACCAGCTCGTTGAACACGTTGTAGTCGCGGATGTAGTCGGTGGCGTCGTAGTAGTCGGAGGCAAACACCATCAGCGTCGCATCGGGCGAGTATTTGTACTGGATGCCCCAGGTCATGGGCGGCAGGTAGAGGCCGCGCTGCGGGGAATCCAGCGTCACCTCAACCTTGCGCACGCCGTCGTCGGCCACCACGGCGCAGCTGCCGCGCAGGCAGATCAGGAACTGGTGGCAGCGGTGGTGCGCATGCTCGCCGCGGATCTCGCGGCTCGGCACGCCGAAGACCATGAAGTAGCGCAAGGGCTTGAACGGCACGTGGCGGTCGAACTCGCCGACGGTGAGGTTGCCGCGCAGGTCGTGGATCACCGGAAAGTGGTGCACCGTGACGCCCTTGACCGGCGTGGTCTCGATCTTGAAGCCGTTGTCGGGGTTGGGGACGTGGACGTTGCTGATCGGCCCCTTGTCCGCATCGACATAGCCGACGATCGTGGCCGGGTTGCCCTCGACGATGGCGCCCGGAGGCACCGAGCGCGTGACAACCGAACCCGGCCGCACCACGGCCTTGGCGGCAATCGTCAGGCCCGGGTAGATGGTGGAGTTGGCACCGATCCAGGCCTGGCGCCGCACCATCGTGCCGGCGTTGGCATGGGCCTCTGCCGGGCTGCCTTCGACGAAGACGACGTTGGCGCCGACATAGCAGCGGCCTTCGATCTCGACGCCGCTGCAGATGTGGGCACCGCTCTTGATGACGCAATCACCCGCGATGCGTGCACCGGGGTCGATGAAAGGCTGCGGCTGATGGGCCGGATACGCCAGCAAGGCGACGGAGGTGTCGTTCATTCCCATGGTGCGATCCAGGTCAGAGAGTCAAATCAAAGAGACAGGTCAGAGAGGCAGGTCAGCAGAAGTTCAGCGCAGCCAGACGCTGATGCCGAGACCCAGCGAATACAGCAAGGCCGTGGACTGCTCGCCGTCGTACAGCGCATTCACGTACGACACACGCAGGCCGTAATGCTCGCCTTCGGATGCCATCACGTCGAACAGCGAGCGGCGGCCGAGTTGCTGCCATTGCTGCAGCGTGAAGTTGCGCACGCGGTCGCTGTCGCGCAGAACGTCGACGGTGCGGCGGGCCCGGTCGAACGACGACAAGGCCTGTTCATGCACATCGGCCATGCGGAACTTGCGGGCCTCGATGGCGTCGAGCCGCTGCAGCTTGGCCGCTTCTGCGCGCTTGGCCGACGATTCGACGGTGTAGCCGACCGTGGGTGTGAACAGCGGCACGCTGACGGTGATGCCCGCCTGCCAGTTCGACCCGGGGGCGGTGCCACGCACGTAGTTGTTGCCGGCCACCACGTTCACCTGCGGCCAGCGCGTGGCGCTGACCGAGCGGGCATAGGCCTCGGCCGCCAAAGCTTGCGATTGCAGTTGCTCGATGTCGGGGGCACGCTCGGCCTGGGCGATCAAGTCCGGCAGCGCCGGCGGCGTCAGCAGCAGCGACGAGAGGCCTTCGGTTGGCGGCAGGCTGTCACCGACGAAGCGGCGCAGGCGCGTTTCAATCTGGCGCACCGTCGAGACGGTCTGCGCTTGCTGGATCTCGGCCTGCTGCAGGTTCTTCTGCGCCTGCACGAGTTCGCTGGTGCGGCCCTTGTCGGCACGCACGATGGTCTCCAGCGCTTCGACCAGGCAGCTCATCTTGCGCGCGTACTGCTGATACACCTGCACCTGCAGGCGGTAGCGGCTGCGCTCGATGGCCAGCGACACCGTCTGCAGCGCGACCTGCTCTTCGGCGCTGATCTGGTTCAGGCGGGCGGCTTCAGAGAGGTTCTTGCGCCAGTCGATCAGGTCGGAGGTGCGGCCGGCATCGAACAGCGGTGCGCTGATGGCCAGGCCGGCACGGCCTTGCTTGCCGCGCGACTCGACCACGTCAGGCGCCCGGCTTTCGGTGGCGCCGATGAAGCCGTTGGCGGTGAGCTGAGGCCAGCGGCTGGCGCGGGTCTCGTCGACGTCGATCGCGGCGGCCTCGGCCAGCAGCCGGGTCGAGCCGATCGACTGGCTGCGGCGCAGCGCTTCCCGGACCATGTTCTGCAGGTTGGCGCGGGCCGAGCCGGCATCGATGGGCATGCCGTTGGCATTGGTGCTGGTGCGCGTCTCCACGTTGTCTTCGTCGATGCAGCGCGCAACGGCCGGCATCAAGGCGCCGGCAGCCACCAGGGCGGCACACAAGCGCAGCAGACGGGGCGTGAACAAATTCATGGGGCAAAGCTCCTGACCGAGAGACTGCGCACAAGCGCAGAAAACCCCGTCAGTACACCGCGATCACGAGAGGTGTGATGCCCCGAAAGCAAGGCGGTTTGCCCGCCAATTTGCAAGACTCACCGCAACAGTCAAAAGCGCGATGGCGCAGCCGAGCGCGCTCAGAGCAACAAGCGCTGGATCGGGTTTCCCGGCCAGCCGCTTGGCGCCCCTTGGGGGCAGGAGCAAAGCGACTGGGGGGCCAATTACCTTTCGCTGAACGCCTCTTTCGACTTCATCATCGGCCGCAAGATAAAGCTCAGCACCGAGCGCTCCCCCGTCCGCACTTCGATCGTCCCCGTCATCCCGGGCAGGATGGGCAGCGGCTTGCCCTTCTCCTTCAGCGTCGACCGATCCGAGCGCAGCGTCACCCGGTAGTACGTCTGATCGGCCGCGGCCTTTTCGGTATCGCCCAGCGCATCAGGGCTGATGTATTCGATCTTGCCCTGCAGCCCGCCATAGGTCGTGTAGTCGTAGGCAGCGAGCTTGACCTCGGCCTTCTGGCCCAGGCGAACGAAGCCGATGTCGCGCGGCTTGATGCGAGCTTCGATCAGCACACGGGAGCCGATGGGCACGATCTCCATCATCGGCGCGCCCGGCGACACCACGCCGCCGATGGTGTTGGTGCGGATGTTCTTCACCAGCCCGCGCACCGGCGAGGTGAGCACCGTGCGGCGCAGCACGTCGGCGCGGCCGGCCATCTGCTCGTCGAGCAGCTTCAGTTCGGTTTGCGCGCGGACCAGCTCGGTGCTCGCGTCCTGGCGAAACTTGTTGATGCGTTCGTGGCTTTGCAGCTGGAGGTCGTTGACCTGGCGGCGCAGGCGCATCACCTCGACTTCGGACATCAAGCCCTTGGCCGACATCGCTTCGGAAACGCCCAGCTCCTTCATCACCAACTCGACGCTGCGCTGGTTGCTGCGCAGCCCTTCGTCGAGCGCCTTCTTGCGCGCTTCGTAGGCATCGGTCTCCCCGTCGACGATCGACGAAACGTCGGCCACCTCCTTCGGGAACTGCAGCGGCCTGCCGGTCGCTTCGGCCGTCAGGCGGGCAATGGTCGCGAGCATCGCAAAGCGCTTGGCCTGGCCTTCGTTCTGCTGCGACTCGAAGCGCGTGGGGTCGATCTGCGCCAGCTCCTGACCTTCGGACACCTGCATGCCTTCGCGCACGTTCAGCTCGCGCAGGATGCCGCCTTCCAGGCTCGCGATCACCTGCTCGCGGCCGTCGGGGATCACACGTGCATCGGCGCGGGTGATCTCGTCGACACGGGCCATCGCGGACCAGGTGATGGCCGAGATCAGGATGATCGCCATTAGATACAGCGCCCAGGTGGTCTTCGGCGTGGCCTCGACCACCATCGCGGCGCGCACGTCGGCCATGTAGGCCATGTCGCGGCTCTCGGGGGCCTTGGGTTTGCGTTTCCAGAAGGCCATGGCTATACCGAGGCTTGGCGTGCCACCGGCTGGGTGGACGGGTGCAAGTGAACGTTCGGCGACGCGTTGGCTTCAGGCGTTGCCGTGGCCGCCGGCTTGGCACCCGACAAGGCGGCCAGCACCTGGGCCTTGGGCCCGTCGAGGATGATCTTGCCGCCGTCGACCACGATCACGCGCTGCGCGAGTTCGAGCACGGCCGGGCGGTGCGTGACCATGATCACAGTGCGCTTGCCGATGGCTTCGTTCAGCTGGCGCAGGAACATGATTTCCGACTGCGCGTCCATCGAGCTGGTGGGTTCGTCCATCAGCAGAATCTGTGGCTGCGTGACGAGGCAACGCGCCAAGGCCACCAGCTGCCGCTGGCCACCCGACAGCAGGCCGCCCATTTCGCCGACCGAGAGCTCCCAGCCCTGCGGGTGCGAGGCGACCAAGCGGTCAAGCCCGGTGACGCGGGCCACCTCGCTCAAGCGCGAGGCGTCGACCGACGCGCGGCCCATCAGCACGTTCTCGCGCAGCGTGCCCTTGAAGAGCCGCGGCTCCTGCGACACGAAGCCCACGCGGGCGCGAAAGTCCGCCGGGTCGATCTGGCGCAGGTCGATGCCGTCGACGTCGACCATGCCTTCGGTCGGCTGGTACAGCCCGGCCAGCAGGCGCAGCACGGTGGACTTGCCGCTGCCGATGCGCCCGAGGATCACCACGCGCTCGCCCTGCTCGAACTTCAGGTTGATGTTCTTCAGCACCTTGGGCGCCGGCTGGTCGGGCGCGGTGGGCGGGTAGGCGAAGCTCAGGTCGTGCAGGCCGATGCGGCCGGTGATCTGGTGGTTGGCCACATAGGCAGCGCCCGGCGCGCGCTCGGTGGGCAGGTTCATCAAGCGGTCGAGCGACACCATTGCGGCGCGCGCGCCCTGGTAGCGCGTGGCCAGGCCCACCACGCTGCTGAGCGGCGCAACGGCACGGCCGGCGAACATGATGGCGCCGATCAGCGCACCACCAGTCACCGAGCCGGCGTGGATGAGGTACACGCCCACGACCAGCATCACCAGCGTGACGAGCTGCTGCGCCATGGCCGAGATGTTGTTGGTGAGGCCGCCGAGGTTGCGCGCGCGCAGTGCGGTTTCTGCGCCGGCGGCGGTGGCGTCTTCGAAGCGGCGCAGAAAGCGGCCTTGCGCGCCGGCCGCCTTCAAGTCTTCCAGGCCTTCGACTGCTTCGACCAGCAGGCCCTGCAGGTCGGCCTGGTGGATCATGTTGGCGGCCATCGAGCGGCGCAGCGACCCCTGGATGGCCAGCGCCGCGCCGAGGATCAGCGGGATCGACCCCACCAGCACCCAGCCCAGCGGCCCGCCGACCACGAAGGTCATGGCGATGAAGATGACGATGAACGGCAGGTCGCTGATGGCCGACAGCGTGGCGCCGGCAAAGAACTCGCGCACCACCTCCACCTGCGCCAGGTTGTGGGCGTAGGAGCCAGCCGATTCCGGGCGGTGCTCCATGCGCACGCCCAGCGTCTGGCGGAACAACAGCGAGCCGATGATGAGGTCGGCCTTCTTGCCGGCCACGTCGATGAGGTGGGTGCGCAGCTGGCGCGCGATCAGGTCGAAGACCAGCGCGATCATGCCGCCGGTGGCCAGCGCCCACAGCGTGACGAAGGCCTGGTGCGGAATCACCTTGTCGAAGATCACCGAGGTGACCAGGCCGCTGGCCAGCATCAGCACGTTGCTCAGCATGGCCGCCAGCAGCGCCGAGCGGTAGTACGGCGTGAAGCGGCGCAGCGTGCCCCACAGCCAGTGGCTGTTCGGGTCGATGAGTATGAGCGCTTCGTGTTCCTTGCTGTTGGGCGCGATAGGCTTGGGCGAGGCGACAAAGGCAAAGCCGGTGTACTCGCCGGCCAGCTCGGCCTCGGTGGCCTGGCAGCTGTGGCTTTCGGGGCCGGGCATCACCACGTCGTAGCTGTCGGCGCCCTTCTGCGCCGGCTTGCGCGCCACGATGATGGCAACGTCGCCGTTCTTAAGCAGCAGCACCGCCGGCAACAGCAGCGCGTGGATGTCGGAGATCTTGCGTTGGATCAGCCCGGCGTTGAAGCCGGCCTCGCGCATCACCCGCACCGCCTGGTCGGGCCCCAGCAGGCCATCGAGCGGCGTGCCGGCCAAGAGCGACTCGGCCGAACGCTCGCGGCCGTGGTGGCGGTTCAGCCAAATGAGGGCTTGCAGCAGCGCGTCGCTGCTGTGCTGCGGTGCCGAAGGCGCGTCCCGGCCCGCCAACGCCGCGGCGTTGGGGTCGAGGAAGGGCTCTTGGCGTGCAGACATGAGCAGCTAGGCGATCAGCGCGCGCGGTATTCGAGCGCCATGCGCTCGAACTCGTTTTCGATGTCGCGCACCAAGCCCGGCACGTCGAACAGCTTCGACTGGCGGCCGTGCTCGGCGAGGTAGCGCTTGTACGAGGCCACGCGCAGCGGGTTGTTGGCAAGCTGCACCGCGAGGCGTTCGTAGTCTTGCAGCGAGAAGGTCACCAGATCAGGCAGGCCGACGTTGGTGAGCAGGCTGCCCGCCATGCGAGAGATGTAGCTGCGGCCCGAGTAGGTGACGATCGGCAGGCCCATCCACAGTGCATCGCTGGCGGTGGTGCCGGCGTTGTACGGGAAGGTGTCCAGCATCACGTCGGCCAGCTGGAAGCGCGCCAGGTACTCCGGCGGCGCCACGCGCGGCGCCATGATCAGGCGTTCGTGGCCGATGCCATGGGCGTCGGCCTCGCGGCGCATGTTGGCCAGCGCCCATTCGTTGTCGGCGAGCAGCCACAGCACGCTGTTCGGCACCTGCTTCAAGATGCGCATCCAGCTGCGGAACACGTCTTCGGTGAACTTGAAGGTGTTGTTGAACGAGCAGAAGACGAAGGCCTCTTCGGGCAGGCCGTAGGCCGCGCGCGTGGGCTTGGGCGCCACCTCGCGCTGGCGGTCGCTCACCTGGTAGCAGTGCGGCACGTAGATCGGCCGCTCGGTCATGTAGGGCTGCAGCTCGGTGGGCATTACGAAGCGGTCGGCCAGGATCCAGTCGACGCCGGGCAGCGCGCAGGTGCCGGGCAGGCCGAGGTAGCTCACTTGAATCGGCGCGCCGCGCATGCCGACGATGGCCGGCCGGGCGCCGTTGGTCAGGCCCTGCAGGTCGACCAGGATGTCGATGCCGTGCTGGGCGATCAGGCGCGCCGCGGTGGTGTCGTCGACACCGCCGATCGGGATGTAGTGGTCGATGGCCTTGCGGATGCGTGCGCGCAGCGGCGTGCCGTCGTCGCGGCTCCACGAGAAGGCGTAGATCTCGAAGCGCTCGCGGTCGTGCAGCTCGAGCAGCTCGACCGACAGCAGGCCCACGGCATGCATGTGCAGGTCGCCCGAGAGGTAGCCGATGCGGATCTTGCCGGTGCGCGGGGGCTGGCCTTCGTGGAAGGGCACGGCCGGCGGTTTGGGCGTGCGCTCGTGGACGAAGCGCTGCGCCGACAGCAGCTGCACCGCCGGGTCGTCGCTCGCGCCCAGCATGGCCAGCACCGAGGTGCCGAGCAGCAGCTGGTTCTGCGTCAGCGCACCCACCGGCTCGTAGACCGGCCAGGCGCACTTCTTCTGGCGCAGGTGCACGTAATGCTGGATCACGTCGTTCTGGTCGGGCTTGCGCTCGAGGCTGGCGCGCATGCAGCGCTCGGCCTCGTCGTAGCGGCGCTGCGTTTCATACAGCCGCGCCGAGTTGTTGATGGCGTGCAGGTAGAGCTCGATGGCCGCATCGGCGCTGTCGATCACCATTTGCCACTGCGCCAGGGCTTCGTCGGTGCGGCCCAGGTGTTCGAGCTGGTGGCCCAGGTTGAGGCGGGCCTGCAGGAAGCCGGGGCTCAGCGCCAGCGCACGCAGGTAGGCGCGCTCGGCTTCCACATGCCGGCCGATGGCGCCCAGCAGCGTGCCCCAGTTGAAGCAGGCCACGTGCTGCAGTGGCGAGACGGTGTGCGCGATCCAGGTTTCATACAGCGCCGCGCCGTCGGCGGTGCGGCCGACCTGGCTCAGCGCTGAGGCGCGGTTCATCAAATCGGCAAGCGCCATTCCTCCCGAGCGGGCCAGGGCCAGCTCGCGGTCGAACTCCGACAAGGCAGCCGCGGCGGGGCTTGCCGCCACGGCCGGGGGCTTCGCGGTCGACTTTTTCATGGGGAAACGATGGGCAGGTTCACGTCAATCGATTGTGGGCAGCGCCTTTCGCGGGCGGTCGGGCCATTAAGGGGGCAATTCAGCGGCTTTTCAGGGCCATTTCCGCGGCTGAACAGAGGATGACGCCGCCCGCCGGCAACAGCACAGTGCGGCTCAGGGAAATGCGGACTTCTGTCACGCTTGCGGCCCACCCGAGGGGCACAATCAACGCGATCCCCTCTCATCACAGCCCAGGAGCGAACCCATGGCCAAAGCCGAGAAAACCACCAAGAAGCCAGCCGAACACGCCTTTCCCAGCACCCTCAAGACCTTCAAGACCGCCTCCGGCAAGACCGGCAGCTACTACTCGCTGCCCGAGCTGGCCAAGAAGTTCCCCAACGTGAACCAGTTGCCAATCTCGATTCGCATCGTGCTCGAGTCGGTGCTGCGCAACTGCGACGGCAAGAAGGTCACCGCCGAACACGTGGCCCAGTTGGCCAATTGGTCACCCAGCGGCGACCGCGTCGACGAGATTCCCTTCGTGGTGGCCCGTGTGGTGCTGCAAGACTTCACCGGCGTGCCGCTGCTGGCCGACCTGGCCGCCATGCGCAACGTGGCGGTCGACATGGGCAAGAACCCGCGCACCATCGAGCCGCTGGTTCCAGTCGACCTGGTGGTCGACCACTCGGTGATGGTCGACTACTACGGCACCAAGAACGCCCTCGACCTGAACATGAAGCTCGAGTTCGAGCGCAACAACGAGCGCTACGAGTTCATGAAGTGGGGCATGCAGGCCTTCGAGACCTTTGGCGTGGTGCCCCCGGGCTTTGGCATCGTGCACCAGGTGAACCTGGAATACCTGGCGCGTGGCGTGCACAACAAGAACGGCGTGTACTACCCCGACTCGCTGGTCGGCACCGACAGCCACACGACCATGATCAACGGCATCGGCGTGGTGGCCTGGGGCGTGGGCGGCATCGAGGCCGAGGCGGGCATGCTGGGCCAGCCCGTGTACTTCCTGACGCCTGACGTGGTGGGCTTCGAGCTCACCGGCAAGCTGCGCGAAGGCGTGACCGCCACCGACCTGGTGCTCACCGTGACCGAGCTGCTGCGCAAGGAGAAAGTGGTCGGCAAGTTCGTCGAGTTCTTCGGCGAAGGCACGAGCACCTTGTCTTTGCCCGACCGCGCGACCATCGGCAACATGGCGCCCGAGTACGGCGCAACCATGGGCTTCTTCCCGGTGGATGAGAAGACCATCGAGTACTTCGAAGGCACCGGCCGCACCAAGACCGAGATCGAGGCCTTCGAGGCCTACTTCAAGGCACAGAAGATGTTCGGCGTGCCGCGCTCGGGCGACATCCACTACTCGAAGGAAGTGTCGCTCGACCTGAGCACCGTGACGCCCTCGCTCGCCGGCCCCAAGCGCCCGCAAGACCGCATCGAGCTCGGCAAGATGCGCACCGAGTTCACCGAACTCTTCAGCAAGCCGGTCTCGGCCAATGGTTTCAACCAACCGGCGGAGAACCTGCACAAGGTTTACACCACCAAGAGCGGGCTCGAGGTGCACAACGGCGACGTGCTGATCGCCGCCATCACCTCGTGCACGAACACCTCCAACCCGGCCGTGCTGCTGGCCGCCGGCCTGCTGGCCAAGAAAGCGGTCGAAGCGGGGCTGACGGTCGCACCGCACATCAAGACCTCGCTCGCACCAGGCTCGCGCGTGGTGACCGAATACCTCGACAAGGCGGGGCTCACGCAGTACCTCGACAAACTGGGCTTCACGCTGGCCGGCTACGGCTGCACCACCTGCATCGGCAACGCCGGCGACCTGACGGCAGAGCTGAACGAGGTGATCACCGCCAACAACATGGTGTGCGCGGCCGTGCTGTCGGGCAACCGCAACTTCGAGGCACGCATCCACCCGAACCTGAAGGCCAACTTCCTCGCGTCGCCGCCGCTGGTGGTGGCCTATGCCATTGCCGGCAACGCCAACCGCGACCTGATGACCGAGCCAGTGGGCAAGGGCAAGAACGGCCGCGACATCTACCTCGGCGACATCTGGCCCAGCAGCGACGAGATCTACAAGCTGATGAAGTACGCGATGAACGGCAAGGCCTTCCGCGAGAACTACGCGCAGGTGAAAACCAAGCCGGGCAAGCTGTGGGAAAACATCCAGGGCGTGAAAGGCGAGACCTACACCTGGCCCAAGAGCACCTACATCGCCAAGCCGCCCTTCTTCGACAGCTTCCACATGGAGCCGGGCCTGGCCGACTCGGGCGTGAAGGGTGCGCGTGCGATGGCGCTCTTCGGCGACTCGATCACCACCGACCACATCTCGCCGGCCGGCTCGATCAAGGAGCAGTCACCGGCCGGCCAGTGGCTGAAGGAGCACAAGGTCGACAAGGCCGACTTCAACTCTTATGGCTCGCGCCGCGGCAACCACGACGTGATGGTGCGCGGCACCTTTGCCAACGTGCGCATCAAGAACTTGATGATCCCGGCCGGCCCCGACGGCAGCCGCGAGGAAGGCGGCGTGACGCTGTTCCAGCCCGGCAACGAGAAGATGTTCATCTACGACGCCGCGATGAAGTACATGGCCGAGAACACGCCGACCATCGTCTTCGCCGGTGAGGAATACGGCACGGGTTCTTCGCGCGACTGGGCCGCCAAGGGCACGGCGCTGCTGGGCATCAAGGCCGTGGTGGCGCGCAGCTACGAGCGCATCCACCGGGCCAACCTGGTGGGCATGGGCGTGCTGCCGCTGCAGTTCAAGGGCACCGACTCATGGCAGACGCTGGGCATCACCGGCGACGAGAAGTTCGACGTGCTGTTGGGCACCGAACTCAAGCCGCAGCAAGACGCGACGCTCGTGATCCACGACCTCGACGGTGGCACCCGCGACGTGCGCGTCACGCTGCGCATCGACACGCCGATCGAGGTCGACTACTACAAGCACGGCGGCATCTTGCCGTTCGTGCTGAGGCAGTTGCTGGCGGCTTGATCGGCATCACAAGACCAAAAGGAGACAAGGCATGGATCGCAGATCCCTGTTTGGAACCACCGCCACGCTGGGGCTGGGCGCGCTCGTCGGCTGCGCCCAGCCCGGCACCGCGCAGACCGGCAGCGCGAAGACGCCGTTCAGCGTGCCCGACACTTTCATCCCCATCGTCGGCAGCGACATGGTGTTTCCGGTGCGGCGCATCTACTGCATCGGCCGCAACTACGCAGCGCACGCGCGCGAGATGGGCTCCGACCCGACGCGTGAGCCGCCGTTCTTCTTCCAGAAGCCGACCGACGCGATCCAGAACGTGGCGCCCGGCACCGTGGGCGACCACCGCTACCCGCCCTTGACCAAGAACTACCACTACGAGGTGGAGCTGGTGGCGGCGCTGCACAAGGGCGGCCGCAACATCGCGATCGCCGATGCGCTCGACTGCGTCTACGCCTACACCATCGGCCTGGACATGACACGCCGCGACCTGCAGCGCGCGATGGGCGACGAGAAGAAGCCATGGGAAATCGGCAAGAGCTTCGACCAATCGGCACCGCTCGGGCCATTGCACTTGGCCAGCCAGCTCGGGCATGTCACCAAGGGCAGCATCTGGCTCAAGGTGAACGGTCAGACCAAGCAGAACGCCGACCTCAACCAGATGATCTGGAGCGTGGCCGAGCAGATCAGCAAGCTGTCGGAAGCTTTCGAGCTGATGCCCGGCGACATCATCTACTCGGGCACACCCGAGAACGTGGGGCCGGTGGTGCGCGGCGACGTGATCGAGTGCCACATCGACGGCCTGCCCAACCTGGGCGTGAAGATCGTTTGAAGGATCCTCTCTTTGGTCGAAGTGCGGTAGGCCGCCAGCGCGGGGGTAACGTGAACGGCACGGAGCCGTGTGCGCACCATGAGTTGGGGTGGAGCAGTCAAGAGCGGGAGCCCTACCCGATCACACCTCGACACCGTCCCCCTCGGGTGCCAGGGATTGTTTCAGCGGCCAAGCCGCGCCTCTGATCATCCGCTTTCGACCCAGTGCGGACACCGGCAGTGGCTCAATCGGCCTTCTCTCAGAACTCAAAGCGCTGTCTCTCGCCTTGAAGCCTGCTGGAGTAGGCGCTGGCTACGACTGATCCGCGTCGGCAGACTTGGCCGGGTTCAACCCAGGGCCTGCCGGGCGAGACGCGCTACTGCCAGCTCGTTGTCGGCCTCGTCGCGCTCTCCGTCCTCCAGGAACCAGGCGGCCGACAACGCGGCATGGGCCATCACCCACTGGAGCAGGCGGCGGCGCTCCAGCCCGGCGGCGTCGACGACGATGTCGACTTGCTGCGCAAAGCGCATCGGGTCGATGCAGGTCTTCAAATCGGGGTTGCACAGCACGTTGGCGTAGTCGTAGCAACGCTCGCCGGTCACGCGCTTGGGATCGATTGCCAGCCAGCCGCGCTCGCCGAAATCGAGGATGTTGCTGTGGTGCGCATCGCCGTGCAGCACTACGTGCTCGCGCTGCGAGCCCAGTAGCTCATCTGCCACCACTGCACACTCGGCCATCAGGCCGCCTTCACGCCGCGCCATTGGCGCCAGCGATTCGAAGAAACGCGTCAGCGACAGCAACTCCTCGGGCGATGGCGAGGGCCGCTTCGCATGCAGCCGGCCGATGGTGCGGCAGACGATGCTTGTGGCTGCGTCGTCCTCGCCTTCCAGAGCCATGTTCAGCAGATGACCCAAGCCGGTGGCACGTTCCATCAGCAGCACGCCCGCGTCCTCGTCGTAGGCATAGACACGCGCCGCGCCATCGCCGTCCCACCAGCGCATCACTTGGCCGCCGATCCGCTCGTCGATGTGCTGCGCGATTTTGATCATCGCGGGGCGACCGTCCGGATGCCCGTCGAGACGGACCGGCAGTAGTTGGCCGGCATGGGTTGCGAAGGGCTCACCGTCTGGCTGCGCGTTCCAGCTTTGGAGGTGGGCATCGAATAGGGTCAGGTTGGGCATGCTGCTGATTTCTGTGGTCTACCGATTATCAGGGGCCATCGTGAGTACATCGAATGTCCGCTCCTGGCCGACAGCGGGTGACGGTTTCTCTAAAGCCTGTTCTCTACTAGACGCCTTGCGTGGTGGCCCATCTACCAGTTGCGCGGTCGTAGCTCATTCTGCCGACTCGCCGGAGCGCCTGCAGTCGGTGATTGATGGTTTCGTCTGCGCTCTCGCTCGGCGATGCTCCTGCTCGCCGAGGGGCAACACGAGTCGCAGCTGCCCGGATTGGACCTGCCGCCAAAATGTCGGCGAGCCGTTCTGCTCGTACTTCGACCATCTCGAAAATTGAGGCGTCGAGCGTGCTGTAGTCGGCCTTCATGACAGGCATGGCGAACGGGAGGCGGGCTGAAGTTCGTCGCCAATCAAGCCAGCTTTTGTTCGCGCTCAGCCCAAGTTCTGCGCGAACAGCGCCTCGCTGAAGCCGACGGTGATCTGGCCGTCGGCCCACTGCACCACTGGGCGTTTGATGACGCTCGGCTGATCGAGCATCACCTGTTTGGCCGAGGCTGCGTCGGTGACGGATGCCTTCGTCGCATCGTCGAGCTTGCGCCAGGTCGTGCCTTGGCGGTTCAGCACCTTCTCCCAACCGGCCGCCTTGATCCATCGGTCGAGTTCGGTGGCAGGCACGCCCTGCTTCTTGAAGTCATGCCACGCGATGTCGACCTGGTGGTCGGCGAGCCAGGTGCGGGCTTTCTTGACGGTGTCGCAATTGGGAATGCCGTAGACAGTGATGCTCATGGGTCAGGGTGCGTCTCGAGGATGTTCGCAAATGGGATCGGGGCCGTAGGCAGTATCGACCACCTTGCCTTGCTGATCGAGGCCCACCTGGAACCAGACACAGAACGGAGATTCGTAGCGATACGCCCACACGTTCTGCTTCTGCCAGCCGATGTAGTAGGTCTCCGATGCATGGCCGATCTGCGTCAGCACGTCGTTTGCCGTCATGCCGGCCTGGATGGCATTGAAGCGGCTCTCGGTGAGCACCTGGTCCCAGCGCAGCAGACGGCCCTGCGCGTCGAAGTCGAGCATGTAGGTGTGCTTGCCATAGGGCCCGCGCGCATATTCAAGCCGGCGTTCACCGTTGGGCAGCGCGACGTCGGCCGTGGGCGGGCCCATCGCCTGCACGGTGGACTCGACGGTTGCATCCTTGCTCAGCGAGCCGGGGCCATACGACGAGCAGGCCGACAGTGCGGCAGCGGCGAGCAGCACGACACAGCGATTCATGATCCTTCCTCTCCTTTCAAGCTGACACCCGAACGCGCCTGGGCTTGAAGCGCGGGTCCGGGCACACGGTCGCGACCAGAAAGTCGAGCACCGCACGCACACGCGACGGCAACCGCTCGACCTTGCCAAGGTACACCGCATGGATAGGCGCCATGTCGCGAGGGTTGAATTTCTCCAATACGGGCACGAGCCGGCCGGCATCGAGATCGGCCTGGATGTGGTAACTCGATAGCCGCGCCAACCCGGCGCCGGCCACGGCCAGCTGCCGCAGCGCCTCACCATCACTCGCCCGCACGCTGGCACGCACCGGCACGTCGACCAGCTTGCCGTCGATGCGCAGCGGCCAGTCGGGCAGCCGGCGCCGGTAGCTGAAGTCGATCTGGTGGTGCGACTCCAGGTCGGCAGGCTTGCGCGGCGTGCCGTGCTGCGCCAAGTAGGCGGGTGCGCCGACGATGGACTGACCGGTTTCGCCCAGGTAGCGCGCGATCAGGTCGGACGACGGCAGCGGGCCCCAGCGGATGGCGATGTCGGCACGCTCATCCATCAAGTCGACCACACGGTCGGTGAGCACGATGTCCAGGGTGATCTGCGGGTGCTGTTCGAGAAAGCGCGCCACCAGCGGCACCACGACCTGCGAGCCGAACGACATGCTGGTGTTGATGACCACGCGCCCGCGCGGTACGGCATTCGTCGCGGCGCTGCGCTCGGCTTCGTCGATGTCGGCCAGCACGCGCACGCTGCGCTCGTAGAACTGCTGGCCTTCGGGCGTGAGCTGCAGCTTGCGCGTGGAGCGGTGCACCAGCTGGATGGCGAGGCGGGCTTCGAGCCGGCCGACGAGCTTGCTGACGGCCGAGGGTGTCATGCCCAGCGCACGGGCCGCGGCCGAGAAGCCCTCGCGCTCGACGACCTGCACGAAGGCTTCCATCTCGCCGGAGCGGTTGACGTCGATGCGCGGCATCTGATCCCTTGCTGTGAGTTGAAGTCACAAGTGCAATTCCGGCCGGCATTCTAGTCACCGCGCGGCAAACGCCGCACAGTCACTGCCATCATGCCAATCGCCCTTCTTGCCCTCTCCGCCGGTGCATTCGCCATCGGCACCACCGAGTTCGTCATCATGGGCCTGCTGCTGCAGGTCTCGGCGGACCTTCATGTCTCCATCGCGGCCGCCGGCCTGCTGATATCGGGCTACGCCATCGGCGTGGCGGTGGGTGCGCCGCTGCTCACCATCGCCACGCGCAAGATGCCACGCAAGGCCGTGCTGCTGGCGCTGATGGTGATCTTCACGCTCGGCAACCTGGCCTGTGCCCTCGCGCCGGGTTACGGCTGGCTGATGGTGGCGCGCGTGGTCACCGCGCTGGCGCACGGCACCTTCTTCGGCGTGGGCGCGGTCGTCGCGACCGGCCTGGTGCCCCCGCAGCGGCGCGCCTCGGCCATCTCCATCATGTTCACCGGCCTCACTCTGGCCACGCTGCTCGGTGTGCCGGCCGGCGCGTGGCTCGGGTTGCAGTTCGGGTGGCGCGCCACCTTCTGGGTCATCACGCTGATCGGTGCGGCCGCCTTCGCGGTGATCGCCTTCTTCGTGCCGGCCAGTCGGCAAGGCGATGCGGCCGATGCAGCGCCCTCGCCCTTGCGCGATGAGCTGGCAGCCGTGCTTCGCCCGCAGGTGTTGCGCGGCCTCGCGATGACGGTGCTCGGCTACGCCGGCGTGTTCACGGTGTTCACCTACATCCAGCCGCTGCTCACACGCATCACCGGCGTGCCGGATTCAGCGGTCTCACCCATCCTGCTCGTGTTCGGTGGCGGCATGGCCGTTGGCAACCTGCTCGGCGGGCGCTTGGCCGACCGCGGCACGATGCCGGCCGCGCTGCGCACGCTGGCGGCGCTCGCCGCGGTGCTCGGTGCGATGCAGTTCGCCATCGGCACGCCGTGGGCGGCGGTGGCCTTCGTTGGCCTGCTCGGCCTGGCCGCTTTCGCCACCGTGGCGCCGATGCAGTTGCGCGTGCTGGAGCAGGCCTCGAGTGCGGGGCAGAACCTCGCGTCGAGCCTGAACATCGCCGCCTTCAACCTCGGCAACGCACTCGGCGCCTGGGTGGGCGGCGTGACGGTCGAGCACGGGCCGGGGCTGCAGTCGCTGGGCTGGGTGGCCGCGCTCATCACGCTCGTGGGCCTGGGCATCGCGCTGTGGAGCCACCGCGCCGACGCTTGCGCCACGCCGCGCTCCGCCTTCGCTTGATTCACCACCATCACAAGGACATCACCATGGAACACCGCTTTCTCGGCCGCTCTGGCTTCAAGGTACCGGCCCTCGGCTTCGGCGCCGGTACCTTCGGTGGGCAAGGCCCGCTGTTCAGCGCCTGGGGCAACACCGATGTGGCCGGTGCCCGCCGCATCGTCGACATCTGCCTCGATGCCGGCGTGAGCCTCTTCGACACCGCCGACGTGTATTCGAGTGGCGCCTCTGAATCCATCCTCGGTGAAGCGCTCAAGGGCCGTCGCGGGCAGGCCATCATCTCGACCAAGCTCTCGCTGCGCAGCGGCGACGGGCCGAACGACGTGGGCTCGTCGCGCCACCACCTGATCGAAGCGACCGACGCCGCATTGAAGCGATTGCAGACCGACCACATCGACATCTTGCAGTTGCATGCCTTCGACGCGATGACGCCGGTCGAGCAGGTGCTGTCCACGCTGGACGACCTGGTGCGCGCCGGCAAGGTGCGGTACCTGGGTGTCTCCAACTTCTCCGGCTGGCAGCTGATGAAATCGCTGGCGGTGGCCGATCGGCTCGGCCTGCAGCGCTATGTGGCCAACCAGAGCTACTACTCGCTGATCGGCCGCGACTACGAATGGGAGCTGATGCCGCTGGGGCAAGACCAGGGCCTCGGCGCCATCGTGTGGAGCCCGCTCGGCTGGGGCCGCTTGACCGGCAAGGTGCGCCGCGGCCAGCCCCTGCCCGCAGGCAGCCGCCTGCACGAGACCGCGGGCTTCGCACCACCGGTCGACGACGAGCACTTGTACCGCGTGGTCGATGCGATGGACGAGGTGGCGGCCGAGACGGGCAAGACGCTGCCGCAGATCGCCATCAACTGGCTGCTGCAGCGGCCCACGGTGGCCAGCGTGCTGATCGGTGCGCGCGATGCGGCGCAGCTGAAGCAGAACCTGGGCGCGCTCGGCTGGCAGCTCAGCGCCGACCAGATCGCGCGGCTCGACGCCGCCAGCGCCACCACGCCGCCCTACCCTTACTACCCCTACTGGAACGGCCAGTTCGCCGAGCGCAGCCCAGTGGCGGTCAACAGCGGCCCTTGACCTCAGGCCGTGGCAAACGGCGTGCGGATATCGGACAGGAACTGCTGCGCGCGCGGGTGCTGCGGCCGGTTGAAGAAGTCGTCGGGCGTCGCACGCTCAAGCACCCTGCCCTGGTCCATGAAGAGCACGCGGTGGGCCACCTCGCGGGCGAAGCCCATCTCGTGCGTGACGACCACCAGCGTCATGCCGTCGCGCACCAGGTCGCGGATGACGAGCAGCACCTCGCCGACCATCTCGGGGTCGAGCGCGCTGGTGGGTTCGTCGAACAGCATGATGGGCGGCTGCATCGCCAGCGCCCGCGCGATGGCCACGCGCTGCTGCTGGCCGCCCGACAACTCCGACGGATAGGCATTCGCCTTGTGCGCAAGGCCCACGCGGTCGAGCAGCGCCATGGCCTGTTCTCGTGCCACGGCGGGCGACAGGCGCTTCAAGGCCATCGGCGCGAGCGTGCAGTTGTCGATGGCCGACAGGTGCGGGAACAGGTTGAACTGCTGGAACACGAAGCCGATGTGCGAGCGGAAGGCGTTGACGTCGAGGCCCTTGCGGTGGATGTCTTGCCCGTTGATCGAGATCGTGCCCGACTGGATGGCTTCAAGCCGGTTGATGGTGCGGATCAAGGTCGACTTGCCCGAGCCCGAAGGCCCGCACACGACCACGACCTCGCCTTCGGCGATGGTTTCGTTGATGTCCACCAGCGCCTGGTAGGCGCCGAACCATTTGTTGACCTGGTCGAAGCGGATCATGCGGACGCCTTCTGAGTTTGCGACGGCTGCGGTTGCACATCCCTGCGCCGCGCCAGCCGCTGCTCGAGCCAGAACGCGAAACGCGACAGGCCGAAGCAGAGCACGAAATAAGTGAGACCGAGCAGCATGTAGACCTCGGCACCGCGGGTGAAAACCTGGGTGTTGATCTGCGCGGCGATGAACGAGACCTCGGTCAAGCCGATGATGTAGCCGAGCGAGGTCTCCTTGATGGTGGCGACGAACTGGTTCACCAGCGAAGGCAGCATGTGGCGCAGCGCCTGCGGCAGGATCACGCGGCGCATGGTCTGCGCATAGCTCAGCCCGAGCGAACGGGCGCTCTCGAACTGCCCTTTCGGCACGCCGCGGATGCCCGCGCGCACGATCTCGGCGAGGTAGGCACCGTCGAACACCACCAGCGCGATCAGCATGGTGCCGAACTGGTCAGTCTTCACGCCGGTGACGCTGGGCAAGAAGAAGTACGCCCAGAACACCACCATCAGCAGCGGCACGCCACGCACCACGAACACCAGCGCCGTGACCGGCCAGCGGATGACGCGGTAGGGGCTCACGCGAGCGAGCCCGAGCGCCACGCCCAGCGGCAGCGCAAGCAGCAGCGCCAACCCGGCCAGCAGCACCGTGAGCGCCAGCCCGCCCAGCGGCCCCTTCGGGTACTGGCCGACCAGGAAGTAGACCCAATAGGTCTGGATCAGCTCGATCATGCGGTGCGCACCGGGTAGCGGTGGTGGTACCACGCACCGAGGCCGGTGATCACGAGCGACACCACAAGATAGGCGCTTGTCGCGAAGGCAAAGGCCTCGACGCTGCGGAATGAGGTGGACTCCACCTTGGCCGCCTGGTACATCATCTCGGCCACGCCGATCACGGTGGCGATGCTGGTGTTCATCCACAGGTTCAGCGTTTGCGAGATGAGCGGCGGCACCGTCACGCGCAAGGCCTGCGGCAGGATCACGCGCCGCATCGTCGCCAGGAAGCCGAAGCCCAGCGCACGCCCGGCCTCGAACTGCACGAGTGGGATCGCGCGGATGCCGCTGCGGATGTCTTCGGCCATGTAGGCCGCGGTATAGAGCGTGAGCGCCACCACGGCGCTGGCGAACTCGATGTTGCCGGCATACAGCCACTGCCGCGCAGCCTCGGGCAGCAACTCGGGCGCACCGAAGTACCAGAACAGCAGATGCGCCAGCAGCGGCACGTTGCGAATGCCTTCCACATACGCGGCGCCAAGCCAGCGCAGCAGCGCGAGCGGCGAAATGCGCAACAGCGCCACCAGCACGGCCAGCGGCAACGCGAACACGAGCGTGAGCCCGGCGAGCAGCAGCGAGACCCACAGGCCACTGAGTAGCCAGTCGTGGTACTGCCCATGCTGCAGCAGAGCGAAATCGAAAGAGGGCATCGACAGATTGCAAAAAGCCCTGCCGCCCGACGGAGCGGCAGGGCGAAAGGTCAGGAGGTCACCCCGACCGTTCTACACCCGATTCAGAGCTTGTCGTTGTCGATCTTGAAGCTGCGCTTGTCGAACTGCAGCTTGGTGGCGGGGCCGTACCACTTGACGAAGAGCTTGTCGGCTTCGCCGGACGACTCCAGGTCGCGCAGCACACCATCGACCAGCGTCTTCAGGCCCTTCTCGCCCTTCTTGAGGCCGAGTGCCAGCGGCTCGACGCTGATGTTGGTCGGCAGGATCGCGTAGTCCTTCTTCGCCGGGCCGAGCTTGGCGTAGTCGTTCACCAGCGAAGCCTCGTCGTTGACGTAGCCGACGCCCTTGCCCTGCTGCAGCGCGAGGAAGGCCTGTTGCGTGGTCTCGAAGGTCACGACGTCGACACTGGGCACGGCCTTGCGGATGTTGGGCTCCTGCGTGCCGCCCTTCACGGTGAGCACCTTCTTGCCTGCGAGCTGCGGCACGTCGGTGATGCCGCTGCTGGTCTTCACCAGCACCTTCTGGCCGGTGACGAAGGTGGTGAGCGAGAAGTCGATCAGCGCCTCGCGTTCCTTGTTGTGGGTGAGCGAGGCCGCCAGGATGTCGACCCGACCTTGCTGCAGTTCGGGGATGCGCGCGGCCACGGCCAGCTGCTTGAACACCGGCTTGACGCCGATCTTCTTGGCGATGGCGGTGGCGATGTCGACCTCGTAGCCGACGATGTCGCGCGTCTTCGGGTCGACGAAGCTGTTGGGCTCGTCGGTGCCAAGCACGCCGATCACGAGCTCGCCTTTCTTCTTGATGTCGTCGAGCTGGTCGGCGCGCGCAGCCGCCGTGAAGACAAGGGAGGCTGCCGTGGCGGCGAGCAGGGCGAACGTGCGCGTACGCAGTGAATGCATTGAAGGACTCTCCGTGAATGAAGACGTGAGGCTAACCCCGGCCCGTGCAACACCGAAGGAACGAATAGGAATATCCATGTGCGAATGTCTTCGTACCGAACCGGCACGGCACTTTGCCACCGCGCCTGCAGGCGCGCCGCTCGACCCTGCCGTGTCTGCGGGTTTGGGCGCGTCGGCTCAAACCGGCACGGGGCTCACTTTCCCGAATCGAACGCGCAGCCACCGCGTGACGCGTGCCGTGCTGTGCATGGCCGGCTTCTCGATGCCGCTGAAGGTGAGGAACGACAGCCCGATCACCACCGGCGTTAGCGCGACAACGAGAGCCCAGTGGCCCCAGGCGGAGTCCGGCAACGCCAGGCCGAACCCAGGCAGCCAATGAAAGAAGACGAACAGCACGATGCCGTGCAGCAGGTAGATGCTGTAGGCCATTTCCCCGAGAGTTCGTGACATGGCGTGCGTGAGCACCCCGAACAGGCTGGCGCCGCATGCGATGAGGGTGAACGCGATCGAGATCAACAGCACGGGAGCAACCCCGTGCGCCGTCGGGAACAGCGCGACGACTGCGGCAAGGCAGGCGATGACAGCCACCGACGCCCATTTGGAAGAGGCCACGGTGTCAAGCCGGCCAGAGGCCGCCGCCACCGCAGCGCCGATGCCACCCAGGAACGCCAGCAGGTGGTATGACTCAGGCCGCCACACCACCAGCATCAAGGCCATCGCCACGGCCCCGAGCACCACGTAGCGGCGCGGCACATCGACCCGGATGATCAGCGCCAGGAGGGGCAGCGACGCATAGAAGAACCACTCAAAGGGGAGCGACCAGGTAACCCGGGCCACGATGTTCTTGGTTTGTTCCACCCCGTTGAGGTCGGGTGCGCCGGCCACGGTGAACAGCATCCACTGGACCACACCTTTTGCGAGCTTTGCTTCGCTGCCGTTCAGCGCCCCGCCGGAGATGATCGCGACGATCGTGAACAGGCAGATCATCGCGAACACATACAACGGGGCGAGCCGCAGCACCCGCGATACCACCAACTGCAGCCAGTCGATCGGCCGTCGCCGGCCGTTGAGCAGCTTGGTGAAGAACAGGAACCCGGTGATCATGAAGAACATCGCCACGCCGCTTTGGCCGAAATGCGTGTACAGGTTCGACGGCGAGGCCTTCCATTCACCGCTTCGAAGATAGAAATACCAGATGGCGGAGTGGTGCATGAACACGAAGAACGCCAGGTAGCCACGCAGGCCGTCGATGGTGGCGAAGCGGCCCTGCTGCTTGGGGGCGCCGAAGAGCTTGACGAGGAGCACCGTCGTGCTCAATGCCACCATCAGGGCGATCAAGGCTGGCAAGGGGCTGACAGGATTCATGGGCAGAGGGGCATGGGCAAAGATGACGCGAGCGCAAGAGAGAAGTGAATTCCGCTGCACTGCAGCAGAATCCATGCCGCATGACCGCACACACCGGCGGGCCACGCCATCGGCAGCCCACCATCTCAGTCGATCGCCACCTTCAGGTTTGGAAAAACCTTGCCGACTTTCGCGGTGACGTAGTCGCCGTAGCTGCCTTCGAAGGCTTGCAGATTGGCGCCGTCCCAGCGGCGGCCGCTGTCGTCCTGCCCCGGGCCACTGCCGGGCACGGGCTGCACGCGCGAGGCGAAGTCGGGGTCGAAGAAGAGCGGGATCGACAGCCGATCGCGCCCGCTCGTGTTGATGGCCACGCGGTGCGGCACCGAGCGGTAGCGCCCACCGGTCATACGGTCCAGCATGTCGCCGATATTGCAGACAAAAGTACCGGTGATCGGCGGTGCGTCGATCCAGCCGTGGTCGGTGCGCACCTGCAGGCCGCCGACCTCGTCTTGCCACAGCATCGTGAGCAAGCCGTAGTCGGTGTGCTCGCCCACGCCCCATTGCGCGGCGCTGCCCGGCGGCACAGGCCGGCTCGGGTAGTTGAAGAAGCGCAGCAGGATCAGCGGATCCGCCGAGCCATGTTCGGCGAACCAGTGAGGCGCCAAACCGAGGCCGAGCGCAATGCCCCGCATCAGCGAGTGGCCCAGCTGCGTGAGTGCATCGAGGTAGGCGAGCACCGTGGCACGAAAGCCGTCGACCTCGGGCCACAGGTTGGCGCCGTGCAAGATGGTGCCGGCCCGCACGCGCGGGTGGTCGGCGGGCAGCTCGGTGCCGAGGTACAGGCCCTCTTTCCAGTCGGGCCGGTTGGAGGTCAGCTCGCCGCCGAGCGGAAAGTAGCCGCGCCACGCGCGCCCACCGGCCGACATCGGGATGCGCAGCTTGCTGTCTTCGCCTTGCGCGAAGAAGGCTCGCGCGAGCCGCGTGGTGCGTTCGATCAGCGCTGCGTCGACACCGTGGCCGCTGGCGTAGAAGAAGCCGTAGCGGCGCGCTGCCGCATCGAGCTCGCGCGCCACCGCGGCCTGCGCTGCGGCACCGCTGTTCGCATCGACGAGGGCCTGCACGTCGATGACGGGCAGCGTCTCCATCAGATGGCGGCCAGCGCCTGTGCCAGGTCGTCGCGCAGGTCGTCCACGTCTTCCACACCGACCGACAAGCGCACCAATGCATCGCCGATGCCCAGCGTAGCGCGGGTCTCGGCGGGGATGGTGGCGTGCGTCATGATGGCCGGGTGCTCGATTAGGCTTTCGACGCCGCCCAGGCTCTCGGCCAGCGCGAAGATTTGCACCGCTTCGAGAAAGCGGCGGGCACCGGCCAGGTCGGTCTTGAGGTCGAGCGAGATCATCCCGCCGAATCCGTGCATCTGCTTCTTCGCGAGCGCGTGCTGCGGGTGCGATTCGAGGCCGGGGTAGCGCACACGCGCGACCTTGGGCTGGGCTTCGAGCCACTGTGCGAGCGCGAGTGCACTGCTGCAATGGCGCTCCATGCGCAAGGCCAGCGTCTTCACGCCGCGCAAGGCCAGGTAGCTGTCGAAGGGCCCGGCAATGGCACCGATCGAGTTCTGCAAGAAGCCGAGGCGTTCGCGCCAGTCGGCCTGGCGCGGCTCGCTGCCCACGATGGCGACGCCGCCGATCACATCGGAGTGTCCGTTCAGGTACTTGGTGGTTGAGTGCACCACCACGTCGAAGCCCAGTTCGAGCGGGCGCTGCACCCAGGGGCTCGCGAAGGTGTTGTCGGCCACCGCGATCAGCCCGCGCTCGCGCGCGAACTGGGCCAGCGCCGTCAGGTCAGCAAGCTTGAGCAGCGGGTTGCTCGGCGTCTCGACCCACAGCATGCGCGTCTCGGGGCGGAGGGCCTTGCGCACCGCATCGAGGTTCGACAGGTCGACAAAGCTGAAGCGCGTGCCGGCGCTGCGCGCGCGCACGCGCTCGAAGAGGCGGTAGGTGCCGCCGTAGAGATCGTCGCTCGCGATCACGTGTGCACCAGCATCCAGCAGCTCGAGCGTGGTCGAGATGGCGGCCAGGCCCGAGGCGAACGCGAAGGCCTGCGAACCGCCTTCGAGGTCGGCCACGCAGCGCTCCAGGGCCCAGCGCGTGGGGTTGTGCGAGCGGCCGTAGTCGAGCCCCTGGTGCACGCCCGGGCTGCTCTGCACATAGGTGGAAGTGGCGTAGATCGGCGGCATGATCGCGCCGGTGCTCGGGTCGGGCGACTGGCCGGCGTGGATCACGCGGGTCGCGAACTTCTGCTTCTTGCCGTCTGTCTTGCCCGTCTTGGGGTCGGTCATCGTTTGCTCTTTCGCAAGTGGTTGAGTAAATCGAAACGGGTGATCAGGCCATGGAAGCCCGCTGCATCGGCCACGATGGCCACGAGCCCGCTGGCCAGCACGCGGTGCAGCGCAGGCAGGCCGGCATCGGGCGCCAGCGTCTGCAGTGCGGTGCTCATCGCGCTCTTCACCGGCTCGTTGTAGCGCGAGGAATCTTCCTGCACGTGCAGCAGCAGGTCGGACTCGTCGACCACGCCAACCAGCGTTCCGCCATCGAGCACCGGCAGCTGTTGCACGTCGGCCAGGCGCATGCGCTGGAAGGCGGTGAGCAGCGTGTCGCCGGGTTGCACCGAGACCACGCTGCCGTCTTCGGCGCGCCGCGCGATCAAGTCGCGCAGGTCGCCATAGCGGCGCTGCTTGAGCAGGCCTTCATCGATCATCCAGGCGTCGTTGTAGACCTTGCTGAGGTAACGCGTGCCGGTGTCACACACGAAGCTCACCACGCGCAGCGGCTTGGTTTGCGCACGGCAGAAGCGCAGCGCGGCCGCCAGCAGCGTGCCGGTGGATGAGCCCCCCAACAGGCCTTCGGCCTTCAGCAGCTCGCGCGCCGCGGCAAAGCTCTCTTCATCCGAGATGGCGTACGCATGCTTCACCGCCGAGAAGTCGGCAATCGGTGGAATGAAGTCTTCGCCGATGCCTTCCACCGCCCACGAGCCGGCGGCACCGTGGGTGCCGGTGAGCACGTGGTCGCGCAAGATGGAGCCGACCGGATCGGCGAGAACGAATTCAAGCTTCGGCTGCACGCGCCGGAAGAAGTGCGTGAGCCCCGTCATCGTGCCCGCAGAGCCGACGCCGACGACGATGGCGTCGAGTTCATGGCCGCACTGCTGCCAGATCTCCGGCCCGGTCGAGGTCTCGTGCGCGAGCGGGTTGGCGGGGTTGTTGAACTGGTCGGCAAAGAAGGAGCCGGGGATCTCTTTCGCCAGGCGCGCCGCGTAGTCCTGGTAGTAGGCCGGGTCGCCCTTGCCGACGTCGCTGCGCGTCATGTGCACCTCGGCGCCCAGCGCCTTCAGGTGCAGCACCTTCTCGGTCGACATCTTGTCGGGCACGACCAGCACCACGCGGTAGCCTTTCGCCCGCGCCACGAGTGCGAGGCCGAGGCCGGTGTTGCCAGCGGTGGCCTCGATCACCGTGCCGCCCGGCTTCAAGCGGCCATCGCGCTCGGCCGCTTCGATCATCGAGCGGCCGACGCGGTCCTTGATGGAGCCGCCGGGGTTCTGCGACTCGAGCTTCAACAGCAAGGTGCAGGGGCCGGTGTCGAGCCGGGTGACTTGCACGAGCGGCGTGTTGCCGATCAGGTCGAGGACAGCGGGGCGCTGGGTGCGTGAAGGGTCGTCGGTGCGCGGCATGACGCGGTGATACGGGTCGCCCTCATTTCTGTCAAGCGCAAGGAGATTCGCCAGCGACGATCGATGCGGATTCCAAAGATCGATCAAAGGAAAACGCACTTGGCCGTGCTGCCTTGGACTTGCAGGAGGCCAGCTCCTTCCAAGAAAGCAGCAGGCTGATTCTGGAGATGCAACGCGCCGACTGAGAGCGCCCGTCAACTACTTGGGCTCCCTCGGCGCGGTCGCGCAAAGTCTTCTACATTGCCTTCCGACACAACTTGACATGGACAGATCGATGAACTCCCTCACCCCCACGGTCGATGACAACCTGACCGATCCCGTGAGCGCTCGCCGCCACTTCCTCAGCTTTCTGGCCGGCAGCCCGCTGCTGACCGGGCCCACGGCGTTCGGCTCTCTCGCGGCGCTGGTGGCTTCGCTGCCCGAATCCGCCGTGGCGCAAAGCTACGACGTCCTGCGATCGCAGACCAGGAAGGTCGGCGACATCATCGAAGCACCTGAAGATGCGCTGAATGTGCTCGACTTCGAGCCCGCAGCGCGAAAGGCGATGGAAGCAACCCCGGCGCACTGGGCCTATCTCGCCACAGGTGTTGACGGCGACGCGACCTTGCGCGCCAACCAGGAGGATTACCTGAAGATCAGGGTCCAGGTCAAACGCCTGGTCGATGCGCGCAAGATCGATACACGGGTACGCCTGTTCGGCGTCGAGTTCGACAGCCCCCTCTTTCTCTCGCCGGTGAGCAGCCAGGCGGCGTTCCACCCCGAAGCCGAGATCGCGGTCGCACGTGCTGCCGGCGCAAAGAAGCACCACATGATTCTTTCCACCTCGGGCAACTCATCCGTGGCGGACGTCACCAAGGCGCACGGTGGGCCGATCTGGTTCCAGCTCTATCCGACCGACGACTGGAACGTGACACAGGCCCTCGTCAAGCGTGCCGAGCAATCCGGTGCCACCGCCATCGTGCTGACCGTGGACCGGCAAGGCGGACGCAATACCGAAACGCTCTTTCGCCTGCGGCGCCAAGACGATCGGCAGTGCACGGCCTGCCATGCCGGCGGATTCAAAAACGAAGTCTCGCGCAAGCCGGTGTTCAACGACATCGATGTCTCGCATGTCACCAACCTGTACGGGACGGGCATGACCTGGGACTTCGTGAAGAAGCTGCAAGCGTCGACCAAGATGAAGATCGTGCTGAAGGGCATCATGACCGGAGAAGACGCCGCAAAGGCCGTGCGTGCTGGCGTGGACGGCATCATCGTGTCCAACCACGGCGGCCGTGCCGAGGAAAGCTTCCAGTCGACCATCGGCGCGCTGCCCGGAGTGGCCAAGGCCGTCGCCGGGAAGATTCCCGTGCTGGTCGACGGCGGCGTGCGCCGCGGAACCGATGTGTACAAGGCACTCGCACTTGGCGCCACGGCAGTGGGCATCGGGCGGCCCTACTGCTGGGGACTGGCGGCGTTTGGGGAGCCCGGTGTCGCTGCCGTGCTGGGGATTCTGCAGCGGGAGTTTGAGACGATCATGCGCCAGGCCGGCGCCGTCAACCTCAGGCAGATCACCGCATCGACCGTCGCCACAGGTGGGGTGTTCGCTTTGCGCTGATATCGCCTCTGACGGGCATTCTTGCTGGTGCGTGCTTGGCACAACGGCTTCGCCGGCTGCCAACGCGCACCCACGGGCACAGACTTCAATGCTGGTGCCTTGAACCGGGTGCGGCATCGGCGATGAATCCCTAGGTTTGCGGATTCAAACTTGCAGCCACCGAGGCATCATCTCCACTCCGACAGAGTTCTCGGAGGGCAAGCAACATGAACCTCGACGACATGGCGTCAGGCCGCGGCGCACCGATCTCGCTGTCGGTCATTGGAGGGGATCGGGTTCTGGCGACGCAAGTTCAACAGCAGCTCACCAAAGCAGGCCTGCTGGAGCCACCCGCTGACGGCAAGTTTGGCCCAGTGTCCCACTGGGCTATCGGCGAGTTCCTGCGCAAGGCTGGCACCTCAGACAAGAGACAGCTGGATCAGGAAGCCGCCCGCGCCTTGTTGGGAGCGAGCGTAGAAGCAATTTACCCGCTCAACTTTCCGGACACGCTTGCCGGTCGCATTTCGAGTGCAATGCGCAACAAAGGCTGGTGGATCACTCGCCATCCTGAATGCATCAACATTGTTTACGTTGAGGGCCTCAATCCCGACGGCACACCGAATGAGGATGCCCCCAACATATTCAATGATCTTCGCTTGCTGCTGCGTGTCAACCGATCTGGAAATCCAGAAGTTGTCGGTTGCTGGGAAGCGACCTCCGAGCCCGGCACCTACTACACGAAGATAAAAAAAGAAGACCCACGAGGCGCGGCCAGGATTGCCTTCGGCCAGTACAAGAGCTGGTCGGTGGGGATGCACCCACGCAACAAACCCGAGGTTGCGCACGAGGCGCTCGTTCAAGTCGGAGACATCACCGTGCATCGAGACTTGAACGAGGACTTCAAGCGAGAGGGGGACGCTGCGTTCACCGGCCTGTTTGGGATCAACCAGCATTGGGGCTATGACATGCCAAGAAATAACATCGGCAACGCCAGCGCTGGTTGCCTGGTGGGTCGAACCAAGAGCGGACACCGCGAGTTCATGGCACTGATACAGGCAGATCCCCGCTACATCGCCAACAGAGGTTTTCGATTCATGACCGCAGTCATGCCAGCCTCTGACTTGGCTCCGGCGACCTGACCAGACTGCCGCCGTTGCTGACACCGGCCCCACAAAGCAACAGCCTGATATCGGGGATGGCCACCGAGCCCTCAGGTCGAATCAGGCCGATGTGATGAGACCACCAGGACTCATCGGGTTACCACCACCTTCGGCAATGGCTGCTCGCGCTGCACAGCATTCTCAGTTCACGCCGAAAAACATGACGACGCCAAAGGTCTGCTCATCCCGCGCTTGGTGGCATCCCAGCACGACGGCGCCCCCTCCAAGTTGCCCGGCTTCGACGAGATGATTGGGGCCCCGCGCGCTGTCATCGGCGGAAAGCGCTTGTCAAACACCGTACTCGACAAGCTCCCCGAGCCCGACAACCCTCGCAGTCTTTGGCTCGACCTCATCGAAGAAGACCTACGTCATCTGTCAAGGCTTACAGGTTGACGCAAATCCAGGCCGCAAGGTACTGTGGTGACCCAATAACAAGCACATCGGCCAAGGGGACTCATGCGAAAAGCAAAGAGCGGCGCCACGCTTGTCGCCGAGCTGCGGGGCTTCGCACCGAGCGTGTCACCCTCCTCGCTTCAACCCGACATGGACAGCAGCACCACGACCCATCGGCTGCAAACGCTTGCCTATGAGCTCACCGTCGCCGAGGCGCGCGAAAGGCAACGCATCGCACACCTCTTGCATGACGAAATCGGCCAGTTGCTGGCGATGGCACAGCTTCGACTCGGCGAACTCGGTCAAAGCCTGCCGACCGATGCCAGTCAGGCCACCGTGTTCGAAGAACTGCGCACGCTGTTGACTCAGGCCGCTCAAGCGACTCGAACCGCCACGTTCGAGTTGCATTCGGCTGTGCTGCATCAGCTCGGGCTGGAGGCCGCCCTGCAAAGCCTCGCTCAGCGGCTGCAACGCAGCTCGAAGATGCAAGTTCACCTGAGCTGCGATCTGAAAGACCTGGCGCTGGCGAATGCCGTGCTCTCCGTTCTGTTGCGCACCGTGCGCGAGCTGGCGTCGAACGCACAGAAGCATGCCAAAGCCGCCAACCTGTGGATTGTGCTCGGCCATGGCGACAGGGGCTTGCAGATCAGCGTGAAAGACGACGGCGTGGGCTTCGATGCCCGCGAGACCCCCAGTCGCTTCAGCCCCGAAGGCGGGTTCGGCCTGGTGAGCGCCGAAGCTCAAATGCAAGCCATCGGCGGCCAGCTCGCCATCGACTCTTCTCCCGGCTGCGGCACCACGGCCACCGTCACCCTCGCCCTCAGCGCTGTCTACCGCCACCGCCTGACTTCCTCCCCAACCGCCCGCGCAACAACAGGCCACACATGACCATTCGCATTGTCTTGGCCGACGACCACCGCATCATGCGCGATTGTCTCGGCGCCCTGCTGCGCAAGGAGCCCGGCTTCGAACTCGTCGGGGAAGCCCACGATGGCCAGGGCGCGATCCAACTGGCCTGCCAACTGCTGCCCGATGTGTTGGTGACCGACCTGGCCATGCCGGGCATGAACGGCCTGGAGGCCATACGCCGGGTGCGCGCCGAGGCGCCCTCGGTGCAGGTGCTGTGCCTGTCCGTGCACGACGAAGACCGCATGGTGCTGGCCGGCATCGACGCTGGCGCTGCCGGCTATGTGCTCAAGGACTCATCGTTCGAAGAGTTGGCGCTGGCCATACGCAAGGTCATGGCGCGGCAAACCTACCTGAGCCCCAGCCTCGTCGGTGTCTTTGTGGAAGGCTATCGCACCCGCGGCACCGCCATGGCGGGAAATGCCTTCTCGCAGCTGACGGCACGCGAGCGCGAGATCGTACAGCTCTTCTCCGAAGGGCACTCCACCAGCCAGATTGCCGAGCAACTGCACCTCAGCGCCAAGACGGTCGCGACCCACCGCGAAAACGTCCTTCACAAGCTGCACATCGACAGCATCGCCGAGCTCACCCGCTATGCCATACGCGAGGGCCTGAGTTCGCTCGATGCCCCCTGCCGCACCCACCTCCACCACGAGCAGGATCGGCCGCCCAAGCGGTCCAAGGCATCTGCCGCGAGAGTGAATTCGAACTGACGGGCACCACAGGTCAGCTTTTGCCTACGCCGCTTTCAGCGATTTGCTGATGGCCGCGCCCCGCCGCAGCGGGTGAAGATGCTTGGTCTACCGCCAGCTGTGCAGCGACATGACCATACGCATCGTTCTGGCCGACGACCATGCCGCGTTTCGCAGCTCTCTCAAGGTGCTGCTGGAACGTCAGCCGGGCCTGTCGGTGGTGATGGAAGCTGAAAGCGGCCGCGCAGCCATCGAGGCCATCGAGTCCTGGGGCGAAACCCCACCCGACTTGCTGATCCTCGACATGGACATGCGCGATCTCAGTGGCCTGCAGGTCGCGCAGACCCTCCTCAATCAACGCCCGACGCTGCGCATCCTCATGCTGTCGTGGTACGACGACCTTCCGCTGGTGAGTGCCGCCGCCGCGGCGCGCTGCCGTAGCTACATGCTCAAAGACGACCCGCTCGCCGAGCTGATGTATGCCATCCATCTCGTCGCATCGGGTGGCACTTATCTCAGCGCAGCGCTGCGTGGCGTTCAGACTTCTGGCAACCCAATCTCCGCATTCTGCTGATTAACGCCGGGCCTCTCGGCCGCTATCGTGGCCTTGCCCTGGCGTTGGCGCTTGGGGTTGCGCGGAGTTCCTGACCATGAGTGTGTACGAAGTCTGTATGTCGCGAATGGGGGGGCCCACGTGATCGCCGCCGCCATCACGGGCATTGCGGGCCAGCTCAACCAATCGCTGCGTCGCACCTTCAAGGTCGGTGAAGACCTGGTGGTCGTGTCCAACCTCACCGAACCCGACGGCAACCTGGTATCGCAGGTGCCCAACAAGCTGGCGCTCTTTCTCGTCAACATCGAAAAAGACACCCTGCCCTACCGGCCCTCTGCCTTGAGCCACGCGAACGCGGGGCGGGCCGGCATGAGCCAAGCACCGGTGCACTTGAACCTGATGGTGATGTTTGCCGCCACCTTCAGTGGCACCAACTACCCCGAAGCGCTGAAGTTCATCTCGCACACCATCGGCTTCTTTCAGAGCCGGCCGGTGTTCGACCACCAGAACACGCCCGAACTCGACCAACGCATCGACAAGCTGATGCTTGAGATCGAAAACCTCAGCATCTCGGACCTGAGCAACCTATGGGGAATCTTGAGCGGCAAGTACATGCCCTCGGTGCTCTACCGCGTGCGCATGGTCGCCATCGATTCCGGCCAGCTCAGTGGCCAAGCGCCGTACGTGTCCCAGCCCCAGGCTGGCGTTTCCGCATAGGCCG
>Ga0307515_10002512_pt1 | contig 39724 bp, 42 predicted proteins | sample 17_EM_MG_FD_194513 | JGI IMG/M metagenome (GOLD analysis project Ga0307515, IMG submission 194513) | Populus trichocarpa ectomycorrhiza microbial communities from riparian zone in the Pacific Northwest, United States - 17_EM | ecosystem: Host-associated > Plants > Roots > Unclassified | place... | reverse complement strand
GTTTTAGGGGGTAGGACACAGGGCACTCCCGTCCAAAGGCTTCAGGCCAACTTGGCGAGCCCTGCTGGAGTCCTCCACATCCGCGCTCAGGCGCGATGGTGCATGACGCATTCCCTCCCTTTCCCACCAAAAAAAAAAAAAAAGATTTACCGCTGCTTGGCGCTTTCTTACACTCGCCCAATCCCGCACCATCCCGCCCCCAAAAATTATCGTCATATGAACCTCACAGAGCAAGCTCGCAGGATTCAGTAGTGTCGTCGAGCGGGTCGCGCCTCAATCGAGCCGCCAACCAACGCGCTGATCATAACCCCTCTTCCAGCACCTTTCTTCGAACCTTTATCCTCGATTCACTCCGACAGCACGTTGCTTCATTCTCCACAACCTACGTGCACACCTCCAGCCCGCCCTCTACCTCGCCCACGCTCGATCCTGGGTCTCCAAATGGACCTAAGCAACTCGAAGGCCCCTTATACTCCTGGGTACCCCTCAAATCTCTCAAGCGTGTCATTGTAGTCTAGTCTTCTACAACTCCGATGACGCGGAACGTGCGCGATCGATACTGCTTCCCTCCAACAACATCCACAGCCGAGATCACCCTGCGTGCTTTCCGTGGTGCGCATACGGTACTGGTCCCCGTCCAGCTAAGCGGGCCTCCGCCAGATCGGTTCAACAACGTCGACTCAGACAACGAGAGCGCGATTTTCGAGTCGCCCTTCCACCTCCGCCCTCCCGTGCCCGAACGCAACTTCCTGATCTCACCCCCCGGAAACCCACCTGTGGGCTGGGAACAGACGCACGAGGAGCCGCCCAACAAGGTACCCTTCGCGGAGGACCTCCAGCGCGCGCTCGAACAGCTGCGCGTCAAGCGCGAACAGGAGGACTGGGAAAGGGAAGCCGCGGGAGGCGCTTCTGGCGATATGTTCGAGAATGAGGATGGGATCCCGTTGATTCCCGAGGGCGAGGCTGGTGTTTGTGTGCGGGTGCAGAACTGGTGTCATCGCCGTCGCGTTGTCGCGGCTCGTGACTCCGAGCACTGGGACGCGCTTGATGAGGATCTGGGCAGTGGCGACTGGGAGTTGCCCAGTCATGTACCTCCTATTCGGTTTGCGGGGAGTATGGGATTCAAGCCTGCTCCCGCGAGTATGCCGCCTATCATACAGCCACCTACTGTTAGTTCGAATGGACAGAGTGGAGGGTTGATGTCTCCCTCTGGAACTATGAGGATTCAGCCGACCGCGAGACCTCCACCTCCGCCAGGGGCTTGAGGTGGGTACATTTTCATTCGTACATGCTATTGGGCTTAATTGGTTGTTTTTTAGGTGTTGCTCTCAACGCGTAATCCGCAGCTGCGGTTGGTCTAAATTGGATTAGAGGTGAGTCTACTCTTTGTTGTTCGGTTGTGCAGCCCGATACCTGCGCACGGACTCTTAACTTATCATTCTTGTTGATTGGACTCGTGTACTAATATTTGCCTTCTTTTCAGATTTATCTTTCGTCAGATACTACCACGACCCCGCATACTACCACGACTCCCGGCCTCTGTAGCTCATCTAGCTGACTCCATTGTATACTTCAAGTGCTGCCGAGTCAGCCTTCTTGCGTCATCCACATTTGGTATCCCACTCGACTCATGCATGGCTTCACCGACATAAATTATACATAGATACACGCGGAGATAGGCGATCATGTACAATATAATACATTATCTCACTTTTTGTTGTGTTTCGTGTCGTCTTCAAAAGCGAATGGAATCAGGGCGGGGGATATCTGAGAGCTGAGCCGGCCCACAGGAACGGGGAACGAAGAGGAAAATTTTCCGTTCAGACTTAGACTAGATATTCATCTATCAACGTGTGCAGGACAAAGCGCTCGGGTTCGATGCTTTGTCTGTTTGTCTGTCTGTTTGGGTGAATCTGTGACGGGGAACATTTCGATGGGGCGGGAACCCTTACAGTGTGATGAGAGCACGATAAGCATCGACATCAACGAGTTGGTATATCCGTTGAGAAGGTGAGGGTTAGGCATGGGGTGCCCTTGATACAAATTCAACTACACAATCGCGGCTATGAATCGAACCGCGTACGAATGGCCAGAATGATGTGCCCCAAGCTTGGTTGAGCTGAGATGAATCTCAAAGTGAGCAGTACAAGAAGTTGTGAAGCTATAAATCAGTTTGCCGTTGTGATGTGCAATCGCAATTCCGACAAACTCTGAACCGAGTTGTATTGCATTTGGAAACGGTCCTCTGTTGCACTCGTTATCGTGGCCATCAAGCCCGAGTCGAGGGACAGACGCACCAGAAATGGACCCCTGCCATGCACACTAGGCTGGGCTCAGGCAGCTAACTGGAATCCAGTCGCATAGTGGCACTTTCACATACAGAGTACGAAATGCATACAATACCACTCGCATATAAGTGGCTGCCCGTTCCCATACCTATGTAAAACCCCGCTCTACACTTTGCTGGATCTGTTGTCTTTACAGATCCACAAAATAGATGGATAATCCTGCGACCAATGCCACCACTCCTGGCGACCCCCCACATCCGTGGGTGCCAGAACCAAAGCAGCGGGGCACCTTCGGGATAATCTCGCTTTGCCTCAGTACCATGGTCATATGCATATGGAGCACTATACACTTCAACGTACCCACCAAACGTCACAGCAACACACGTCGTTTTTTCACCCAGGTGCTTTGGATGTTCATTGCTCTCCTCACACCGGAGTTCCTGCTCCTCCTTGCAATAGATGAAAGCGTCAATGCTGGTATTTTGTTAAGGAAAACGCTGGAGTTCCACCCACATCTGGCCAAGCCCGGAGTGCTTGTCGGCCTGTACAACTGGGTCCGTGGACGAGTAAAGTCGAAAGACGTGAGTGCCAAATGCCAATCCCTCGTGATCCATTAACTCATTGTGACTGAGCAGAAGCGTTATGATCTCGAAGAGCAGACGTCTCAACCGCATTTCGGCCTTGTCCATGCATTCTACGCGATCATGGGGGGTTTCGCGTTTTATGGACCCTACGACGACGACGACCCCACTGCTGAGGAGTCCTTCTTCCAGATATCAACAAACCCCCATCACACTGTTGATGTTCCAAAAATGAATACAATCGTGTATATTGTGGAGCACTTCCCTCACATCCTCACCAACATCCCAGAGGAGTACATCCTCAACCAGGCAGTGTCCAGCAGTCTGGGCAAGGTTCTCCTAATTGTTCAGGTAGCGTGGTTCTGTACGAATTGCGCTTCAAGGCTGTTCCAACATCTTCCGCTCAGCCTCCTTGAAGTCACCACAGTCGCTCATGGCTTCTGCACCCTGATTGCCTACATTGTTTGGTGGTCGAAACCTCTCAATGTTGCAGCGCCTACAATACTGAGGGAGAGAGAAGCTCAGGAAGTGTATGCACTGCTCAAGTGCTCAGATGATGAATATGACAAGGCATTGGAGATGGCGCAAAACATGGCAGCAGGAGACCCTTCGACGTTGTCAACAGCTCATGGGTCGGAGAAAATAGTCTTGGCGGCAGATGCACTGCAGCATCTTCTTCCAACCCCAGAGCGGCCACCCCACTCTTCGCGTTTCCACTCTAGTACTCGTATGATGTTCCCCGGTTTCTTTGCACCTGGCTCTGGGCATAGTCTGGCAGCCTTACTGTCCACAGGCTTGTTCATCATCTCCGCGATACTTTACGGCCTAGTACACGTCCTGGCCTGGGGTGGCCGAATCCCCACACCCCTAGAACGGCTACTTTGGCAGGTCTCCTCGTGGGTGGTCACATGCTCAGGGCTCACGGAGATCCTTGTGATATCCCTCACAGGGTGGTTGGGAGACAACGACACAACCACTGGAAAGATAGCCAATGTGTTCAGAGTGATCATGTACCTGATGATACCCTTTGCCCACATTCTGGCGTCGGGCTTTCTTATTGTAGAAAGTTTCCGGGAGCTGGCCTTTCTTGATTCTGCTGCATATCAGCTCCTGTCCTGGACAAATTATTGGCCTCACTTCTCATGAATGTTGGACTAGTGAACATGAGGAGAAATCTCCCCAGGCTCGCGCACAGTCGTCATATGTACATACATGCCTTCAGACAATATGTGACAGAATTACTAGACAACAGTCAAACTAGCAAATGGCAAAATGTAATAATGGAACAGTCTGATTATATGAAGAAGAAAATATTATGGCTAGGAGATGTGGCCCGACCGTTCGCCATACGGGAGATATTCCACATTGCCATATGGTAATGATCACAATAGACAACAATGAGCAGGTGCCCTCCGTGTATGATGCTTCTCGAAACAGTTGATGTGTTGCTCCTTGAATTCATACGATATCACTGATAATGCTTTTTACAATTCCTAACGACGGAAAATGAGACTATGGTTCGAACAACACTGCAAGAAACTGCTGCCTCTTTTGCACGAGGATCAGAGGCTCATTTCCATATAGGCTGAATCTCTGAATGTTTGAGGGCTATGGTAAAAGTCATGGCAATTGCGGGGTAACCACCACAGGGTACACTCCATGCGGTGAGAAGAGTAGCAATGCAACACGTTTTGACTAGGCATTGACTTTGCAGCTTATGCAGCAATAGAGCGCTTACTGAATGGGTGTTCAAGGCATAATATTCATCAGCCTGGATGAATATAATCGTAGTACATTGAAAACATCATCCGCCATCGACTATCTCAGGTGCTGTGGAGCGCACAGACATCTTAGGGTCCACTTAAGTACAAATGAAGGATGGCATGCACATCATGATGTGGTGGTGGAGTGTGTGCCTGACAGGTTGTCATGGTGAGTAAGAAGATAGCGAGCACAGTGAGGGGCCTGTGTCTAGAAAACGAGTTTAGTAGGCTCGTGTGAGGTGGATATATGTGACAGCAACCACGGTTATAGTACATGAGGATTTTAGTCCTGAGTATAGTCTCTGGGGAGATACCTGTCGGACTTCAGGGTGGAGTGTGCGGTCCTCAGTGCTCTGATTGTGTGGGGCCCTGGATATCATATAGCCACTTCTCGGGTATATAAGGTCTTGATACCTGTGCCCTATATCTTGACATGTTTTTAGCAGGTCCCTACAGCCACAATTCGTTCTGTTGTATTCCCGGCTGCTCAGAAATTCAAAGCCACCAACCATCCATTAGTCTCATACTTGTCACCACGATTGCTACTTTGTTGATAGTTGCGCATGTTTGACCTATGGTCTTCAAGCGACAGAAGCCCAAGCGAACCACGAATCTGGTATGAAAATGGAGAGCAGTGGTGGATAGAGTGGGACAATCGAGGAATTGTGCTTGACCTTGCAGGTGGCAGTTAGATGGGGAGTTAACGGATGTGTACAAGTGAAATTAAGTGCCTTTGATGACAGAAATTGGTCTTCCTTAAGGAATGTCACGGTAAGGAAATTTTGCGGTAAAACCGTGGCAGTGCAGTGCGGTACGTCATCGGTTTCCAGAAAATCAGAACTGCATCGTGCCACACTTCAGAAAATATTGCATATTATAGATAATGTTATTCAAGGTGCTTCAATGGAAGCGCCATGCCTGTTACTTAGTACCGCTGCTTTCCGCAATGGTTTGAGGAAAGAGTTCTATCTGACGGACACAAGAAGTGCTCAGTAAGCCCGCAACAGTGAGGAATCAGCACGTGATCCTATAAATATTTGTAAGATGGTGTTATACATGAGGTACTGGGATGGGAAGGAAGCAGGGCTGTGGACGGAGAGCTCGCTCAAGCTGGAAGGATGGCAGGTTCAGCCACCAAGTCCTTGCTTCGTAGACTATGTCCTGATAGGATTAGTGTAGTATAAAAATCCCGGGATGAAGAGCCTCCTCATCCATCACCCAGAGACCCCCATCCCAAGATGCCTTGTAATACAACAACCCAAAGGGCCCAGAGTCCTGATGATGTTGACGATGAACCAGTCGCACCCCCCTAGAGGTCGTGGTCACGGTTGTGCAACTTGAGTGGCACCAGTTTGCAGTGGTCGAGGGTCAATTTGCTCATTAAGATTTCACAGCCACAACTGTGAGCGTTGAATGCTTATTCATTTGTGCAAGAATGCTCCTCCCCTATACCCGCAACCGACTCACCAGAAGGTCACTTTACGCTTTGTTGTGCCAGGTCATGGAGTGAACTTGGTTGGGTTGATCCCAACACGCTGACCGCTGAATTCAAGGGGCCTGACCCTGCCCATGTCATTGGAGACCTTTCGGACAAGGGAGATGTGCCTGCAGACTACAATAGAGTAGCCGTTCGATGAAGCAACCGTTTACGTGGCGTACAGCTGCCTGTTTTCTCTCTCACCCATTATTGTATGCTCAACTATGTCTAATTATGTCTATGATCTATGTACAAAAATTTCGGGAGTGTGGTATACCGCGGTTGTTGCGGTTACCACAAGGCGGTGTGGTTTTTGATTTTCGTGGTGCAGTTGCAGTACTTACCATACCGCACCACAACATTCCTTAGTCTTCCTACATATCGGTGGCTTCAAGGGCACCCTATCACGATCCATGCGCGTGTTGACAACCCGATGAGCGGCCTATCGATTCTGGAACCTGTATCCGCCAAATGTCGATTCAGGCGTTGTGACCAGACTTGGACCCCGTCGTATCATCCTTGCGCAGAGTTCGCCTTGGCTGGGGAGTACCGAGGACACAAATACCACTCTTGACCATTGTGTGGGTGTTTTCCAGTTGCGTCGCGTAGGGCAGTATACTATGCAACCAGCGAGGCGGCGGCCGAGTGGAGGTGGTAGCAGACCAATCCCGACCGTTGAGAGAGACCACGTATTTTTGGCCACGTGAGCATCCAGAGGCTCTACAGAATTCCAGCTGCCTAATTTTATCGTACACTTGCCCAATTTCGCACCATCGCGGCCAGGAACGCCACCAAGGGCCCAAAGATCACCATCCTATGAACTCACAGAGCAGCCTCACAGGAATATGTAGTCCCCTTGTCGAGTGGGTGATCGAGCTCCTCACCCCGCTCGCGCCTCGAGCAGCCAAACAATGCACTGATCATAACCCCTCTTCCCGCTCCTTAACCCATAATCCTCGATGCACTCTGACAGCACTTTTCCTTGTTCTCCGCCAGCACGCTGGAACATCCTCCTCATCATTACTCTTCAACTTTTAAGCTGCATAGCCATTCACAATGCCTAGTCCCATGGCTCACTCGCCCAATTTCGCACCATCGCGACCAGGAATGCCACCAAAGGCCCAAATATCACCGTCCTATGAACCTCATAGGGGAGACTCACAGGAATCAGTAATATCCTTGGCGAGCGGGTCGTCGAGCTCCTTCCGCCGCTCACGCCTCGAGCAGCCAACCAACATGCTGATCATAACCCCTCTTCCAGCACCTTTCTTTGAACCTGTAGTACTAGGTGCACTCCGACAGCACTTTGCCTCATTCTCCACAACTTATGTGCACACCTCCAGCCCACCCTCTACCTCGCCCACGCTTGGTCCAGGGTCTCCAAATGGGCCTAAGCAACTCGAAGGGTCCTTATACTCCTGGGTACCCCTCAAATCTCTCAAACGTGCGATTGTAGTTTTCTACAACCCCAATGATGCGGAACATGCACGCCAGGCAAGCGATCGATACTACTTCCCTCCAACAGCATCCACACCTGAAATCACCCTGTGTGCTTTCCGTGGTGCACATACAGTATTGGTCCCCGTCCAGCTAAGTGGCCCTCCGCCAGATCGATTCTATGATGTTGACTCAGACGACAAGAGTGCGATCTTCAAGTCACCCTTCCACCTCCACCCTCCCGTGCCCGAACACAACTTCCTGATATCACCCCCCGGAAGTCCACCTGTGGGCTGGGAACAGATGCACAAGGAGCCTCCCAATGAGGTACCCCTTGCGGAGGACCTCCAGCGCGCGCTTGAACAGCTGCGAGCCAAGCGCGAACAGGAGGACTGGGAACGGGAAGCCGCAGGTGCTTCTGGCGATATGTCCGAGAATGAGGATGGGGTCCTGTTGATCCCCGAAGGTGAGGCTGAAGTCTGTGTGCAGGTGCAGAACTGGTGTCATCGCTGTCGCGTTGTTGCGGCACACGACTCCAAGCACTGGGACGCGCTTGATGAGGATCTGGGCAATGGCGACTGGGAGTTGCCCAGTCATGTACCTCCTATTCGGTTTGCGGGGAGTATGGGATTCAAGCCTGCTCCTGCGAGTATGCCGCCTATCATACAGCCACCTACTGTTAGTTCAAATGGACATACTATTGGCCACTGGGTGTCTGCCGCTCTAAGCAAGGGCCATCCCCGAGGCAAGATGAGGGTTGTTTAAACCTACCAAACATAGATGAATATGTAGATAGAGCTTCGTCCTATGTGTGAGAATTTTTTCAGGTGTTCACAATCATGGGAAGACATATCCCGACACTCCAACTTGTGAGGTCATTTCACCTAGTGTCTGCCGATTTGCAAATAGAGGGTCTGGGCGAAATGGTAGCGCAAGGATGAGAACAAAATAAGATTACATAGGATACAAGTATGTGGGATAACCCTATTATTGTGTCACATGCTCAAGTTCCCGGAATTTTGGCAAGGCTGCAATCGACTGCGATTGACCGGAATGGCAGGGGATAGCACAAAAACTAGTCTCGAAAGATCTAATCATATATTGGAGTAATATAAATACCTTTAATATGTCAGATATTTGCTGTGGACGTTAGACCGTCATTTCACCACTTTCGAACCTCCATTACTCGCGATCCCATCCACTGGCAGGGCCCTTTCTTTTTTATAGAGACAGTATGTATTATATCTACTGTACATAAAATTGGGAGCCCCCCTTGCTTCCATCAAAAATTTCTAGAAAATAATCAGCAGACACTAGGTGACGGCAGACACCCGGTGGCCAATAGTAGTGGAGGGTTGATGTCTCCCTCTGGAACTAGCAGGATTCAGCCGACTGCGAGACCTCCACCTCCGCCAGGGCTTGAGGTGGGTACATTTTCATTCATGCATGCTATTGGGATTAATTGGTTGTTTTTTAGGTGTTGCTCTCAATGCGTAATCCGCAGCTGCGGTTGGTCTAAATTGGATTGGGGTGAGTCGACTCCTTGTTGTTCGGTTGTGCAGCCTGGTACCTGCGCACGGACTCTTAACTTATCATTCTTGTTGATTGCACTCATGTACTAATCTCTGCCTCCTTTATCTTTCGTCAGATACTACCACGACTCCCGGCCTTTGTAGCTCATCTAGCTGATTCTGTTGTATACATCAAGTGCTACCGAGCTACCCTACTTGCATTGTCCACATTTGGTATCCCGCTCATGTGTGGCTTCGCTTCACTGACATAAATTCTCCGTGGATACATACGGAGATAAGCGATCATGTATAATGTTCTCAATATAATACATGATCTCATTTTTGGCTATGTTTCGTGTTGTCTTCATTCGATAGACAAAGCAAATGGAATCGGGCGAGGATATCTGGGAGCTGAAGAGGGGAATAAAGAGCAAGAATTTATGTTGAGAATTGGACTAGAGTCTCATATATCAACAGTGTGTGCATGCAGGACAAAGCACTCAGGGTCAACAGAGAGTGAATCTGAGACAGGAAACATTTCGATGAGTCAGGAGAACCCTTATAGTGTGATGAGAGCATGATAAGCCTCAAGGTCAATGAGTACAAATATTCGTTGAGAAGGTGAAGGCTTAGCATGGGGTACACTTGACATGAATTCAATGATGCTACACAATTGCGGCTATGAATCGAACTCCGTAAGAACGACCAGATCATGTGTCCAAATCTTGGTTGAGGTGAGATGAATCTCAAAGTGGGCAGTGCATGAAGTTATGAGGCTAAAAGTCAGTTTGCCATTGTTATGTGCAATCCAATTCAGACAAACTCCAAACCAATCTATATCTGCACTTGGAAATGGTCCTCCATTGCACTCATTTTCATGGCAATCAAACCTGAGTCATGTCACGTCAAGAGACAGACACCAGACGGGTTCCGCTGGCCTGTGGACTCAGGAAAATAACCGGAATCCAGCCAATCATTTCCGGTATAGTGGTACATTCACATACAGAACACAAAATGTATATGGTACTCTCGCATATAAGTAGCTGCCCACTCTCGTACCCATGTAAAACACCACACTCTTCACGTTGCTGGATCTGTTGTCTTTACTAATCCACAAAGTAGATGGAGAATCTTGAGGCTATTACTACCACTCCTAGCAAGCCCCCATATTTGTGGGTGCCAGAACCAAAGCAGCAGGGCACATTCGGGATCACCTCGCTTTGCCTCAGCACCTTGGTTATATGCATATGGAGCACTCTGCACTTCAACGTACCCACCAAACATCACAGCGATACACGTCACTTTTTCTTCCAAGTGCTTTGGATGATCATCGCTCTCCTCGCACCGGAGCTCCTGCTCTTCCTTGCAATAAATGAAAGGATAATCGTCAGTATTTTGTTAAAGAAAGTGCTGGATTTACACCCACATCTGTATAAGCCCGGAATGCTCGCTGGCGTATACAGCTGGATTCGTGGAGGGGCAAAGTGGAGAGACATGAGTACCCAATATAATGTCATTCTCCCATGATATATTAACTCATTGTGACTAAGCAGAAGCGCTACAATCGTATAAGGCAGACGTCTCAACCACATTTCGGCCTTGTCCATGCATTCTACACGATCATGGGCGGTTTCGCGTTTTATGGACCCTACGACAACAACAACAACCCCACTGCTGACGAGTCCCTCTTCCAGGTCTCAACAAATACCCGTTACATTGTTGAGGTTCCCAGATTTGATACACTCATTTACATCATGAAGCACTTTCCCGACATCCTCACTGGCGTCCCAGAAGAGTACATTCTCGACCAAGCAGCGTCCAGCAGTCTGAGCAAGGCTCTCCTGATTATTCAGGTAGCGTGGTTCTGTATGAATTGCGCTTCAAGGCTTTTCCAACATCTTCTGCTCAGCCTCCTCGAAGTCTGCACGGCTGCTCATGCCTTCTGTACTCTGGTTACCTACTTTGTGTGGTGGTCGAAACCTCTCAATGTTGCGGCGCCTATGCTAATGAGGGAGAAAGAAGCACGGGAAGTGTATGCACTGCTCAAGTGCTCAGATGATGAATATGACAAGGTGCTGGAGATGGCGCAAAAGAGGGCAGCAGGAGACTCTTGGACGCTGCTAGGAACTCATGGGTCGGGGAAAATAGTCTTGGCGGCGGATGCACTTCGACATCTTCCAACCCCAGAGCAGCCGCCATGCTCTTTGCGTTTCCACGATGGTGGTCGTATGATGGTCCCTGGTACCTATTCAAATGAAGTACGCCATGGTGGTCTGGCAGCCTCCCTGTCCATGGCCATGACTATCATCATCTCTCCAATACTTTACAGCCTAGTACACTTCCTGGCCTGGGGTAACCAATTCCCTACACCCCTAGAACGGCTACTTTGGCAGGTCTCCTCGTTGGTGGTCACATGCTCGGGGCTCACGGAGGTCTATGTGGGTTTCATCAGAGCATGGTCGGGTGAGAGCGACACAATCTCTGGAAAAATAATTGATGCGTTCACAGTACTCACGGGCATAATGATACTCATTGCCCACATTCTGGCATCAGGATTTCTGATTGTAGAAGGTTTCTGGCAGCTGTGCTTTCTCGATTCTGCTGCATATCAACTCCCGTCCTGGTCGAAATATTGGCCTCACTTCTCATGAATGTTGTACTGGTGACAGTGAGGCGAAACTGCAAGGGGTCTCCCCAGGCTTGCGCACAGTCGTCATATGTACTGTACATGTATTCAAATAATTTGTGACTGAATCACTGAACAATAGACAAACTAGCAAATGGCAAATGGGGCAATAGAACAGTCCGATTATACATAGAAGAATGTATGACAGCTAGGAGATATGGCTGTTGGGCATGCGGGAGATATGCCACATCGCCATGTAGCAGTAATCATAATAGCGAACAATGAACGGGTGCCCTTCGTATATGACGCTTCTCGAAACAGTGTGGGTCACCGTTGTTCCTTGAATTCATACGACATGCACCTGTTGATATTAAATTGTGCGGATTTTTACATTTCGTCATGACAGAAAATGAGACTGCAGTTTGAAGGACACTGCAAGAAACTGCTGCCCCTTTTTCACAAGGATCGGGGGCTCATTTCTGAGATGACTGCAGATTGATCTCCGGGTATATCAACATCCGTAGTGCTCTGATATATGATATATTTCTCGTTTCATTTATTGTATATGCGTGTACAATAAGCTATGTATAAATATCTCGATCACGTTAGGGCAAACTCCAGCCAATCTTGGTCTCTGATCAACACCCCGCTTGACATGGCCCGAACCCAGACAGCTCGATACGCGACATGCCCCGGCTTAGCCAGAACCCCGAGCCATCGAATGTGACAATTTCCATATAGACTGAACCATCGAATGTTCGAGGGCCTTATAAAAAACCATGACAATCGTGCGATAACAACCACGGGGTGTACTCCATGAGGCGATAACAGTAGTACGACAATACGTTATGACTAGTCATTGATCTTGCAGCTTTTGCAGCGAGTGCTTACTGAATAGGTATTTAAGGTATAAAATTCATTCACCTGCCTGAATATAATAGTAGTACATTGAAAACAGCATCTGTGTCAAGTATCTCAGGTGTCGTGGGGTGCACAGACAAAATAGGTTGGACTCAACTACGAATGCATGATGACATGCACATCATGAAGTGATGGTGGAGTGTGTACCTGACAGGTTCAAGAAGGCAGCAAGCACAGTGAGGGACCTGTGTCTGGAAATGAGTTTAGTGGGCTCACATGAGATGGATAGATGCGACAGCAAATGTGGTTATAGTACATGAAGATTGTAGTCCTGAGTGTAGTCTCCAGTGAGATACCTGTCAGACTTTGGGATGGAGTGTGCAGTCCTCTGTGCTCCGATTGTATGACCCTGGATATGATATGGCCACCTCTCATGGTGTATAAGGTCCTGACACCTATGCCCTATATTCTGACGGGTTTGTAGCGGGTCCCTACAACCACGATTCATTTCGTCGCATTCCTAGCTGCACAGAAATTCAAAAACACCAACCACCCATTCGCCCCATACTTGTCATCATGATTGCCGCTTCGTTCATAGTTGCGCATGTTTGACCCACAGTCTTCAAGCGACAGAAGTCCAAGTGAACCACAAATTTGGTAAGGAAATGGAGAACGGTGGTGGATAGAGTGGATGGACCAATCGAGGGATTGTGCTTGCCCCTGCAGGTAGCAGTTAGATGGGAGCTAACGGATATTTACAAGCGAAATTATGTGCCTTTGATGACTGAAATTGGTCTTCCTACACGTCGGTGGCTTCAAGGGTGCCCTATTACGATCCATACGCGTGTTGACAACCTGATGAGAGCCTATCAATACTGTAACGTGTATCCACCAAATGACATTTCAGACGCTTTGGCCAGCCACAATCGATGTTGTTTCCTTTTTCCTCTGCTCGGTCGAGTCTCATGAAGCGTCCTCACACAGAGTTCGCCTTGGCTGGTGAGTGCCGAGGACCCCAAAGACAACTCTTGAACACTGCTTGGGCGTTTTCCAGTCGCGCCACGCAGGAGGACAGTGTACTGTAAAGATTTTAATTACAGCAATGCATCATGTCACGCGCACGGGTTTCGTTTCTTCCAGACATGAAACGTCACGTCACATTGTACCTCTGTGGTTTCTTGTGTCAAGATTTGTGATGCATGGCTTTGCTCCCCAGAAATGGGCCAAAAAAAGTGTTAATATTACAATTTCAGACAGAAAAGCCAGAATCAGAGATGACATCAACATCAACCATATCAATATCCTCAAAATCTGAGTCGCAATCATAACTGTCATTGCTCACATTGGTTGCAGCCTGAGTTTCTGAGGCACTTCGGACCATGACATTACCCTCTTCGTCCACAAAACCATCTCCGATCCCCTCAAAGGCCTCCCGAGGCTCAGTCATGCTCAAAGCGGTGTCGTCGTCAATTCCTAAAATGTCTAGAGCGTCGCAAGGCCAAAATCTGGCACAAACTACTATAAACAAGCTTTGACGCTTTGTTGTAGACTGTCTTGTTTTGGTTTCTTCCCCCCTCCGTTTCCTCCATCACGCATCATAACCCCTGCCCGTTTCCGTTTCTTACCAGTTCGACCATCACGTCATGCACCCCTCCCATTGCTGTAATTAAAATCTTTACAGTATAAGAATACAAGCCAGGCGGCAGCCGTGTGGAGGTGGTTTGACTGCGTGGGCATCCACTGCTTTCTTACACTCACCCAATTCTGCACATTGCGGCCCCCAAAATTATTGTCATATGAACCTTACAGAGCAGACTCGCAGGGTTCAATAGCTTCCCTCGTCGAGCAGGTCATCACTCTCCTCCCACTGCTCACACCTCCCAACATGCTGATTCCAGCACCTTTCTTCGAGCCTTGAATCCTCGGTGCACTCCAACAGCACTTTGCCTCATTCTCCACAACTTACGTGCACACCTCCAGCCCACCCTCAACCTTGCCCATGCTCCGTCCAGGGTCTCGAAATGGCCCTAAGCAACTCGAAGGTTCTGTATACTCCTGGGTACCCCTCGAATCTCTCAAGCATGCCATTGTAGTCTTCTACAACCCTGATGACGTGGAACGTGCACACCAGGCGAGTGATTGATACTACTTCCCGCCAACAACATCCACACCCGAAATCACCTCCGTGCTTTCCGTGATGCGCATACAGTATTATCCCCGTCCAGCTAAGTGGGCCTCTGCCAGATCGGTTCTACGACGTTGACTCGGATGACAAGAGCGATCTTCGAGTCGCCCTTCCACTTCCACTTCCGCCCTCCACCTCCACCCTCCCATACCCAAACACAACTCCCTGATCTCACCCCCTGGAGGCCCACCCGTGGGCTGGGAACGATGCACGAGGACCCCCCCAATGAGGTACCCCTCACGGAGGACCTCCAGCACATGCTCGAACAACTGCGGGTCAAGCGCAAACAGGAGGACTGGGAAAGGGAAGCCGTGGGGGGTGCTTCTGGCGATATGTCCGAGAATGAGGATGGGATCCTGTTGATTCCTGAGGGCGAGGCTGGAGCCTGTGTGTGGGTGCAGAACTGGTGGAATCGCCGTCATGTTGTCATGGCTCGTGGCTCCGAGCACTGGGATGTGCTTGATGAGGATCTGGGCAATGCCAACTGGGAGTTGCCCAGTCATATACCTCCTATTCGGTTTGGGGCCAGTATGGGATTCAAGCCTGCTCCTGCGAGTATGCCACCTATCATACACCCACATACTGTTAGTTCAAATGGACATAGTGGAGGGTTGATGTCTCCCTCTGGAACTATCAGGATTCAGCCGAACGCAAGACCTCCACCTCCTCCAGGGGCCTGAGGTGGGTCGATTTTCATTCGTGCTTGGTATTGGGCTCAATTGGTTTTTCTCTAGGTGTTGCTCTCAATGCATATTCCGCAGCTGCGGTTGGTCTAAATTGGTTTGGGGGTGAGTCTACTCTTTGTTGTTCGGTTGTGCAGCCCGATACCTTCACCCGGACTCTTAACTTATAATTCTTGTTGATTGGACTCATGTACTAATATTTGCCTTCTTTTCAGATTTATCTTTCGTCACATACTACCATGACTCCTGACCTCTGTAGCTCATCAAGCTGACTCCATTGTATACTTCAAGTGCTGCCGAGTCAGCCTTCTTGCGTCATCCACATTTGGTATCCCGCCCATGCATGGCTTCACCGACATAAATTATACATAGATACACACGGAGATAGGCAATCATGTACAATATAATACATTATCTCACTTTTCGTTGTGTTTCGCATTGTCTTCATTGGATGGACAAAGCAAATGGAATCGGAGGGCGAGGATATCTGAGAGCTGAGCTGGCCATGGGAACGGGGAACGAAGAGGAAAGTTTCTATTGAGACTTAGACCAGTATTCATCTATCAACATGTACAGGACAAAGCACTCAGGTTTGACAGAGAGTGAATCTGTGACGGGAAACATTTCGATGAGGCAGGAGACCAATATAGTGTGATGAGAGCACGATAGGCCTCAAGGTCAACAAGTAGACATATTCGTTGAGAAGGTGAGGGCTAGGCATGGGGTGCACGTTGATACGAATTCAACTACACTATTCATTGCGGCTATGAATCGAACCCTGTACTCATGACCAGATCATGTGTCCAAAACATGGTTGAGCTGATATGAATCTCAAAGTGAGCAGTGCATGAAGTTGTGAAGCTAAAAATCAGTTTGCCGTTGTGCTGTGCAAGTGTAATTCTGACAAACTTCGACACGATGTGTATTTAAATTTGGAAATGACCCTCTATTGCACTCATTGTCACGGCCATCAAACAGGGACAGACGCGCGAGAAATGGACTGCTACCATGTGCACTAGGTAAGTAACTGGAATCCACGATCATTTCCGGCATAGTGGCACCTTCACAGACAGAGTACGGAATGCATACAATACGTTCGCATATAAGTGGCTGCCCGCTCCTGTACCTATGTTAAACCCCACGCTCCTCACTTTGTTGGATCTGTTGTCTTTAAAGACCCACAAAATAGATGGAGAATCCTGTGACCAATGCGACCACTCCTAACGACCCCCCACATCTGTGGGTGCCAGAACCAAGGCAGCGGGGCACCTTTGGGATCATCTCGTTTTGCCTCAGCACGTTGATCATATGCATATGGAGCACTCTACACTTCAACGTACCCACCAAACATCACAGTAACACACGTCGCTTTTTCCACCAGGTGTTTTGGATGTTCATCACTCTCCTCGCACTGGAGTACCTGCTCTTCCTTGCAATAAATGAAAGGATCAATGCTGGTATTTTGTTAAGAAAGGTGCTTAAGTCCCACCCACATCTGGTCAAGCCCGGAATGCTTGCTGGCATGTGGGACTGGATCCATTCACGAGTAAAGTCGAAAGAAGTGAGCACCCAATGCCAATCTTCCGTGATCTGTTAACTCATTGTGACTGAACAGAAGCGTTATAACCTCATCAGAGAGCAAGCGTATCAACCGCATTTCGGCCTTGTCCATGCATTCTTTGCAATCATGGGCGGTTTCGCGTTTTATGGACCCTACGACGGCAACAACCCCATTGTTGAGGAGTCCCTCTTCCAGATATCAACCAATCCCCATTACACTGCTGAGGTTCCCAAATTTGAAACGCTCGTTTATATCATGGAGCACTTCCCCCACATCTTCACTGATATCACAGAAGAGTACATCCTCGACCAGGCAGCGTCCAGCAGTCTGAGTAAAGCTCTCCTGATTGTGCAGGTAGCGTGGTTCTGTACGAACTGCGCTTCAAGGCTCCTCCAACATCTTCCGCTCAGTCTCCTCGAAGTCTCCACGGCCGCTCATGCCTTCTGCACTCTTCTCACCTACGTTGTGTGGTGGTCTAAACCTATCAATGTTGCCGCGCCTACGATAATGAGGGAGAAAGAAGCTCGGGAGGTGTATGCACTGCTCAAGTGCTCAGATGATGAATATGAGAAGGCATTGCAGATGGCGCAAGAAAGGGCAGCAGCAGAATCTTCGACGTTGTCAACAACCCATGGGTCGGAGAAAGTAGACCTGGCAGCAGGTGCACTGCAACATCTTCTCCCAGCCCCAAACCCAAAGCGACCGCCCTCGTCAAATTTCAAAAATGGTGGTTACATGCTGTCTCTCGGCTCCTTTTCCAATGAATTACTCACTGGTGTGGTAGACCCCGAGTTCATAACTACAGCCATCTCCCCGATACTTTACGGCCTAGTACACTTCCTGGCCTGGGGTGACCGATTCCCCACACCCCTGGAACGGCTACTTTGGCAGGCTTCCTCATTGGTGGTTACATGCTCGGGGCTCGCGGAGGTCGTTGCGATATCCCTCGGTGGTTGGTTGGTTGAGGCCTACATAATCTCTGGGGGGACAATAAACAAGCTCATGGTACTCATGATCATGGCGATAGCCTTTGCCCACATTCTGGCGTCGGGATTTCTTATCGTTGAAAGCTTCAGGCAGCTGTCCTTTCTCGATTCTGCTGCATATCAGCTCCCGTCCTGGTCGAATTATTGGCCTCACTTCTTATGAATGTTGGACTAGTGAACGTGAGGAGAAACCATAAGGGATCTCCCCAGGCTCGCACGCAGTAGTCATACATACATGTCTTCAAACGAGATGTGACTGGATCACTGGATAATAGACAAACTGGCAAATGGTAAATGGAACAATGGGGCAGTCCGATGATACGTAGAAGGAAGTACAGCGATAGAGGTCTTACAATTCTTTAGGAGCTTGAAGTGGTATTTAAAGCACAATAATCATTTGCGTGGGTGTATATAAGGGTGGTCCATCGCAAAATACCATTTATCTTCACTATCCAGCTATTGTGAACTGAACGGACATTCACTGGGAGCAGGGTGTACATACCGATGAGCGGGCGGGCAGCCGATTAGGCGCAAGGATTGGTGATCAAAATGGCAAGTAGACGGGGTTCGTTTGCACGTAGCTACGCGCACCTATCCTTGGTCTCGGGATGTACTACGCAGGGAACGACGTCATGGGGTGGTCGAAGCAGTTATGAAAGCGATAAGGATATGGCTACAGCGACGAAAGAGTGACGGCGGGAACAATGGCCGCAAGGAGTTGTAGCTGTGTCGGTTGGGCCTGCGTGAGAGCAGATCCCCACGGCAAAGTACTGCTACGGCAAGCGCGGTTACAGTAACTCGCGTATTCAACGGTCCTGGGGACAGTGTTAGAGGTCTGTGGCAAGACACCGATCATCCACTAGCAGCGTAGTGGTGCTCACTTACTGTTGTCCTTGACCTGTGATCATCGGCAATCAAAGCTAGACAATCGTCCAGAGCACTCGTTGGTATTTCCAGCACGTCGCCTCCATTTCACGTCTTCTCTGCCCGCAGAAATCGAGGGATTCGTCGGCAGCTGCGGCTACGGGAATGACCAATGAGAATAAACGCACAGATGGAACATGAGGATAGGCGGCGTTCTAGTCGCTGGACTGAGCAGAGTTCAAGTGCCTTGGAGGCTGGAAATATTTTTGGTTACCAACCATACACGCAAAAAAGCACGAGCGGTCATACGATACGATTATATTAGCCCAACCTCTTTATCAAACGTGTCACCGTGCTCCTCCCAACATTCCTCGCGTCTCACACGCTTACACGCTGATTATTCTCCCACCTCCCGCACTCTTGTTCGACCCACCGGTCCTCGACGTACTCAGAACGTGCATACCTCCAGCATGACCTTCCTCCTCCTAGGATCTCCAGACGGGTCTAATACCTCGAAGGGTCCTTATACTCCTCGTGGTCTTTTACAGGCACCCTCTCGACCAGCGGTCTGACCTATTCCCGCCAACAGCATCCACACCAAAATCAACCTGCACCACCCCTGCTGTGTACAGACGGGTTTAGACCTTGCACAGCTGCGGGGCAAGCCACAGACGCTCTCATAACGCCTCTTCCAGCACCCTTCTTCGAACCTGTAATCCTCGATGCACTCCGACAGCACTTTGCCTCATTCTCTACAACTTACGTGCACACCTCCAGCCCGCCCTCCACCTCACCAACGCTCGATCCAGGTTCTCCAATTGGCCCCAAGCAGCTCTAACCTTATACTCCTGGGTACCGCTCGAATCTCTCAAACGTGCCATTTGTAGTCTTCCACAACCACGATGACGCGGAACATGCACGCCAGGCGAGCGATCGATACTACTTCCCACCACAGCATCCACACCCGAAATCACCCTGCGTGCTTTCCGTGGTGCGCATACGGTACTGGTCCCCGTCCAGCTAAGCGGGCCTCCGTCAGATCGGTTGTACGACGTCGACTCGGATGACGAGAACGCGATCTTCGAGTCGCCCTTCCATCTCGTGCCCGAACGCAACTTCCTGGTCTCACCCCCGGGAAGCCCACCTATGTGATGGGAACAGACGTGCGGGGAGCCGACCAACGAGGTACCCCTTGCGGAAGACCTCCAGCGCGCGCTCGAACAGCTGCGCGTCAAGCGCGAACAGGAGGACTGGGAACGGGAAGGCGCGGGAGGCGCTTCTGGCGATATATCCGAAAATGGGGATGGGATCCTGTTGATTCCCGAGGGCGAGGGTGGTGTTTGTGTGCCGGTGCAGAACTGGTGTCATCGCCGTCGCGTTGTCATGGCTCGTGGCTCCGAGGGCTGGGATGCGCTTGATGAGGGGCTGGGTGATGGCAAGTGGGAGTTGCCCAGTCATGTACCTCCAATTTGGTTTGGGGCAAGTATGGGATTCAAGCCTGCTCCTGCGAGTATGCCGCCTATCATACACCCACCTACCGTTAGTGCAAATGGGCATGATGGAGGTTTGGTATCTCCCTCTGGAACTATCAGGATTCAGCCGACCATGAGGTCTCCACCTCCGCCAGGGGCTTGAGGTGGGTCGTTTCTCATTCATACATACGATCGGGCTTAATTGGTTGCTTTTTAGGTATTGCTCTCAACGCGTAATCCGCAGCGGCGGTTGGTTTAAATTGGATTGTGCGAGTCGACTCCTTGTTGTTCCGTAGTCAGCCCGATACCCGCTCACAGGCTGTTAGCTTATAATTCTTGTTGATTGGACTCGTGTACTAATCTCTGCCTCCTTTTCAGATTTATCTTTCGTCACATACTACCACGACCCCCGGCCTTTGTAACTCATCAAGCTGGTTCCATTGTATACTTCAAATGCTACCGAGTGAGCCTTCTTGCGTCATCCACATTTGGTATCCCGCTCATGCATGGCTTCACCGACATAGATACACGTGGTAATAGGCGATCGCGTACAATGTTCTCAATATAATACATTCTCCCACTTTTCGCTGTGCTTCGTGTCGTCCTCATTGGATAGACAAAAGCAAATGGGATCGGGGCGAGGGTATCTGAGTGCTGAGCTGGCCTACAGGAACGGAGATTGAAGTGAGGCGGTAGACCCGATGAGCCTCATAATCAAGGAGAAGCTATATTACCTGAGAAGGTACCCACGAATCTGGTAAGGAAATGGAGAGCAGCAGCGGATAGAGTGGACCGATCGAGGAATTGTGCTTGGCCCCGCAGGTTGCAGGTAGATGGGAGTTAACGAATATTTATGAGCGAAATTAAGTGCCTTTGACGACAGAAATTGGTCTTCCTACATATCGGTGACTTCAAGGGTGTCCTATCACGATCCATACGCGTGTTATGAGCAGCCTATCAACTCGGTAACGTATGCGCTGTGGCCGATCACAAAGGTTTGTTGACTGGACTCCGTCGTATCATCCTCGCACAGAGTTCGCCTTGGCTGGGGAGTGCCGAGGACGCGAATACCGCTATTGATGGTTGTGTGGGCATTTTCCAGTCGCGTGTATGTCTGAAAAATGTCGAAACCCATGTAACCCTAGTTATAACCCTAATATAACCCAGTAAACCTTTACTAGGTTTATAGTAAAGGGTATTTTATTATAATAGGTTTATAACGGGTTTACACCAGGTTTACAACAGGTTTACAACAGGTTTACAACAGGTTTACAACAGGTTTACAATGGGTTTACAATGGGTTTATGACAGGGTTATAACAGGGTTATAACCTGATACTTAAACTTATGTAACCCTGGTTATTTTGAGTGCTACATTGTGAAAATTACTGGTCAGGATGGTGCAGGCATTGTATACAACACGAAATATAGTTGATACAAGTTCTGATACAGTACATTGTACTCTAACATGTGGAATGTCCAATAGAAACCAAATGGGTCGTACTATGAAGTCACTCTGTTCTGAGATGGGATGCCTGTTTGAAGTTGATGACGTGCCAAATGGCGCCAGGATACTGTTGAAACCAACGCGTCAGTGGGCCCATGAACTCTTCCAGAGTCAGTAACGGAGGCCACTTACATCTGGCTTGATGTTTTTATATTGCAGGTAAAAGGCCTGGTGGGATGCGTAAGAGTGGGGCTAATAGAGAACCAGAATAAATACTCACATGCTCCCACATGTCGACACCAATGATGGGGTGGTAAGCTATGTCATTAGGTTAGCATCTTAGTGTTGTTGGGATTTCATGCGGACCACTGACAGGTGAGCAGTGGGTCCTGGTTGGGAGTAGTCACGATCTCAAGTTTCTTCGTAGTACTGCTGTAGCCCTACATAGTGGAACGCCTCGTCAGCACTCAACATTTTCCGCTCATGCTCCATGAAATACGAACTAGCCAGCACCAACCGGAACCCTGGAGAGCGGCAGCCTTAGCATTGAAAGCCTTTTTGAAGTCCTCAATAGAACCAAAGTCCTTCTCAAGAGTCGACTTGAGCTTGCCATCTGAAAGTTGAGCACGGTATGGACGCGTGCAGACATTATGGCAGGCATACGAGGGGCGAACAGATGCCTGGGAGCCGCTGAGCGCATCGAGGAGATGGTAGTTGTAAACATGTTCGAAGTTGAGGAAGCCAAGGAGGAAGAGTCCAAGTTTCCGATTCGACAACATAGAGGGAAGGACCACACATGGGCTGTGGGTTGGGTTATGAGCACTATTGAAGCATGTGCGGTGTCTAGGCAATGCACATACATGGGAGAGTCACTCCCAAGGTCGTTTTGCAGTTTGGTCAAACCTGGTAAGGTTGTTGCGTTGTAGGCCATTAGCTACACAATGACACCTTGTACTATATCATACTCACCTCTGGGTGTGCCAAAGACCTTGACAATGTGCCCATGGAGGAAGGCGGTGAGGGGTGTGGTTGAGTCCAAGTGAGTTGAAAAAAAAAACCCTCCAAGTCCGAAAATATCTGGTGCACATGCATGATTTTTGCTTCAATTCTATGCATTTGAGCTCTAGAATGATGTGAGTTAAATATAGGTGCTAAGTAAAATGTAACGGACCTTTTAGAAAGGCAGCAAAGGTGCATTCAAGCCTGTTGTTTCGTTTCTTCATTTTGGCCTTGCGCCAGCAGTTTCTTGAAGGCACCATTGGTGTTCTTGATTTCCTTTTACATATCCCACATCACAGAACATCGACGTTGATGGTCATTCAAAGATATGCGGTTGCGGCAAAAGGCAAGTTACAGAGACACAACCCGACAGCCCATTAACTTCGATCGACAGTCTCTGCCTCACACCTCAGTACTTATGATGGGTTACAACAAGTTTATATCAAGTGTTGCCCACCATAAACCCATTATAAACCTGTTATAAACCTGATATAAACCTGATATAAACTTGGGATAAACTTTTTGGGTTTATAACCTGCCAGGAGGTTTTGTGACATACTATGCTACCAGCCAGGTGGCGGCCGAGTGGAGGTGGTAGCAGACCAATATAATCCCAACCATTGTGGAGAGACCACTTATTTTTGGCCATGTGAACATCCACAGTCTCTACAGAATTCCGGCTGCCTAATGCTATCGTACACTCGGCAAATTTCGCATCACCGAGGCCAGGAATGTCATCAAGGGCGCAAAGATCACCATGTTATGAACTCTACAGAGCAGACTCGCAGGAATCAGTGGTTTCCTCGTCGAGCGGCTTGTTGAACGGCTTGTCGAGCTCCTCCCGCCAACGACCCTACGTAGACCCTACCAATTTGTCCGGTGGGACCCCAGATACCTTAGTGGACATAATTGATGTACTTCGAAGTATGACATAAGGTTTCACTTTCAAATACATGTTGTACAACTCGTAGAAATTCGAATAAAATCTCAGAAAAATAATAAATGTATAAGAGGGCATGGGATTCGGCTTTGGAGACTAAATGTTACATGGTCGAGTGCGAATGAACATGAGGTCTGCATACTTAGAGTCAAAAGTGGCTAGACGCAGTGCTGTAGAAGATCGCTCCACCTTCTCCTTTTGCTGAATCCTCTCTGCAAACTTCACTGCAGTGTTGGTGTTTTGAAATATGGAGGCGATCGCACGAGGATCGGTGTATTGACGGTTGTACTTCAGGGCATGTACCAGGTCGGAGAGTTTATCGATGATATTATCATACTTCTGTGCTGTTTCCTTGATCTCAGCCTCAGCCTCATCTTCGTCCCCATCTTCATCTGAGTTGTCCTTCTCCAATCCACCAAGGCTCAACGGAATTAGTGGCTCTTCTTCAGAGTCATCTTCATCCCCAAACAGAGACCCGTAATCACCTTCCAGTGCACAGGTACTAGGCTTGGCCACTGTTGGCTCTTCCAACTTGTCGTAGTCACCAGGTGGCGGAGGTCCAAGTGGACGAAGATCAGGGTGACGCCATATTGGAAAAACTCGTTCACGGCTGACTTCAAGAAAAAACTTTGAGGGGACTTGGTGGACTGCCTGGACGAGATGTTTGCAGATCAAGAAACAGCTGTGAAGGAAAGCCGGACAGCTGCATACAAGCCGATATGGGAGAGGATTGTACTTTGGGTCATCGGGGTTGGTAATTGGAGTCCTGGCACATCGTTTCCATTCCTTCTTGAAGGCCTTTATCCATGCTGGCAGTCGACGGTGACGACCCGTGTATGTAAGCCGCTCAATGAGAAGTCGATTGTAGGTTGGCATAAGGTGCTGAATGAGAACCCACACAAGGTAATCAACCCGTGGCTTGTGGTTGTGAGCGAGGTAGTCAGATTTGATGCGTCTCCAACTGTCAGCAAAGTTAGTGAGGTTCAGACTGCCATACGAATGTAGGAAAGGGGCTTACTGAGCTTCACAGATCATTGTTGTTCTCAAGCGGGGAATCTCCTTGCACATAGAACGTGCCCAAAGCTTCCAACGATCCTCACGATACCAATTTGACCACAGGTATGCCCAAAGCTCCTTGAGATCGTGCTTTACACAAAAGTTATACATTTGCTGTACAGCCCACCACCGAATTCCTTCTCTGCTTGGGGCAGCATAGCCAGGAATTGAAGGGTGAACACAGAAGTGCATGGTCACAAGCGAGAGTACTGCCTCCCGTAGATCAGCTGGACAGAACTGATGCCTACTACCAAGGGTGCCACTTTTGTCATCACTCTCATCGTTGCTACTCCCTCCACCATCGGTTTGGTGATCAGTTTCGAGGGGTGGCTTCTGTGTTGAAAAGGTCCGGGAAGTGGAAGGAATTGAAATCTTAATGAAAAGAGTATTGGGGTTGGCTTGAGAGAGCAAATGGGTCGGTAGAGGAGGTGGAATGGGGGCTTTCTTCACAACTTTGGCTCCCTTTTTGGAACGCCTTGGTATATACTCCTCGTCAGGTCCATACCCATACTCTTCATTGTCGAGTGGGTCGGGTTTCGTGGTAACACGAAAGTTTGAGTCTATGAAGCCAAATTCAGCTCTTGCTGCAGCGACGTTATAAGAAGTAGTCTTGAGTGATGGTTTCGCAAGCCGTTCACTTATTGCTCGTTGGAGATGCCACATGCAGATCTGTGGTTTGGCAGATGGCCAGACGGCCCCAAGTGCTGAAATTTCAGCAAAATCCTTGTCGACATGGGTGAATGATGGAAAGATGTGGTAGGTGGAGCGAATCTTTCCCAGGAAAGATATAAGAGTGGCGGTTCGTTTACATTGGGAGATAGCAGTGGCGGTTGAAAGTAAGCAGTAGGCCAGTGGAAAGCCAGCATTGTCGAGTTCACCCAGAACTGAATACAGTTCTAGGTTTGCCTCATTCGTGTTATCTTGTAGACAGTTTAGTAGCAATCAATAAGCACTAATGAATACTCACAAGTCGCATCGAGTCCTATCTCAACAGTGGTCGCACCAATCCTGCGCGAGATCTGTCGGCATCCCCATGCAATAGCTGTGACGCCATCTGGGACTTCCAGTTCCCAGAAGTCAGCTTCATCCTTTGCCTCTCGAAGCAACATCTGCGCTGAGACAAGTGGGTCTTCATCCTTTTTCCAAAATGCCTCAGATTGACGTGACCAAGCCGAATAGACTTGTGCTTGTGTTATATGAGGATACTGGGCAGCAAGTTGAGAAGCGATGAGACCTGGGGTGGCATTCCGCTGAGACTTGATGTATTTCAGGGCTGCTGGCGGCATTCCAACATCAAGGTATTGAACATGGCACACATCGTGATTGAATGTGATTGACGTGATATACCACTCCTTTTTCCAAGGATTTGGCTTGCCGTGTATTAACAGCTTGCCATGGCACGGAAACTTATCCATTCCATGACTGTCACGTTGTACAGCCCCTAGTCTCCTACTTGACTTTGGGGCTCATGCAGAGGAAGCCGACTGCGAGCAACACATGTGCTTGCTGATTCCACTTTTAACTTGACGATAGCCAAGACTCCTGGTATTGGTAAGCACAGGCACTTTAATCCTTGTGTGCTACGTACCTAAAATGATACCCTGTCACTTTCCAGACCTGGCTAGCGACTGTGCAAGAGTGGGCATTCTCGTCCGAAATGTCACCCAATGGGCAAGTATATGCGCCACTGAATGATACAGCCTCATTGGTCGATTCCGACATCTTTATTGAGCTGCGTAGTGCTTCTAGCAGACGTGGGAGGTTGTCGTACTCAATAGCTACCTGGGGTTCCATTTAATTGAGCTCAGAAGTGATGGAAGTGACAAGTACTCACTTTATGTCGTTTCTGTACAATAGTATCATCGTCTTCTGAGGTGCTTTGCTCGTCCCTGAGCAACTCAACATCGGCTGAGCGTTGCAAAAGCCAGGATGGGTGGCTGTCAGTGTATTAGAGGTGGGTTTGGACTGTACAGGTGTGTTACCTTTCGTGTTTTGGGCCTTGGATTGCTCATATCTTCGTCTTTTCCTGCACTGCTGGTCTTTGGCGCGGCAGGCTGGACAGGCTCCATACATGTCTTCATTTTCTAGACGCGTCTTGCATGTGGGGACCCTGCATTTACGAAGCTGAGACGAGTTTTGAGACATTTAACGCGTTTTCGATGTTGTTGCACGTGCTGAGTTGTTTATTTGTCCACTCAAACACACCACACCTCACCGCTGGTTCAATTTAAGACCAAGATTAAAACATTTCAATGTACTCAAAACCGCTCGAAATATATATAAGTGAATATAATTCTTACTACTAGCTATTTACGGTGTGGCTGGGAAGTTCCGGGGTCCCACCGGACAAATTGGTAGGGTCTACGTAGGATAGATCCTCCTGCCGCTCGCGCCTTGAGCAGCCAAACACGTAACCCCCCTTCCAGCACCTTTCTTCGAACCCGTAATCCTCGATGCACTCCGACAGTAGGTTGCCTCGTTCTCCACCACTTAACTGCACACCTCCAGCCCGCACTCCACCTCGCTCACGGTCAGTCCAGGGTCTCTAAACGGGCCTAAGCAACGCGAAGGTTCCTTATACTCCTGGGTACCCCTCAAATCTCTCAAACCTGCCGTTGTAGTCTTCTACAACCCCGATGACGCGGAACATGACTTAAGCCTAGTGGCCCCCTGTTCCGTGTGTGGTATTGACAGATCCGACTGGCCACCGGCGATGGCTGACCGGAGAGAGTGTTTTGGTGTGTGACGGCGTGACGAAAGTTGGGTTTGAGGCTGGGGGCAGCCATGTTGAAATGGCGCGTCGCGAACGTTAGCAATAATATGGTTTTTATAATCTATAATAATAGATAACCTTTATTACATATAAAAATCCCAGAAAATGGTGTATGGTGTGATGGCCATTGTGTTTGAGGCTGGATTAGAAGTAATACGTGAAGGCAGATTTGACATTTAATAGATCGAAGACTGTAAAATGTAGTATGGGTGGTAGTGCGCGTAGTGTACAAAATCTAATTGCAAATATATATCTCCACAATCACTGAGGCTCAAGCACAAACGTGACATTCAAACTCCGCCCGCCTCATGTCATTCTTGAACCCAACATTCCCCTCTGCCACCATGGACCAAGCACTTCTCTTCCATTGCTGTGATTGCAATAACAGAAAACCCAGGGACCAGTTCGCAGTACGCACAAGGGACAATAAACATGGTAAAAAGGGCGAGCCATCATCCAGATGCTCCTCCTGCATGGTGAAGGAGCGCGACAGACATATGATTAGGAAGCGAAAACGGGATGAGGAGGGTCTTGACCCATCTGAGGATCCAGCAGAGCCCAATCCCACCATATCCATTGAGCAATTCACGGCTCTGCTCCGTGAACAAGCCCTTGCAGAAAACATCTGTTACTCTGCACGCGTATCAACTCAAGGACTAACCGGGGAAGTAGATGAGATATGTTCAAAAGCTGTTGGGCGCGTGTGGGAGGCCACTGGGTTCAGGTTTACGTATGGCTAGTTTCCACTTGAGGGACAATGGCTAATCCTCCCATTATTCAATTAGATACAAGACGAAAACCCTCTATAAGAATGGGGATGTCCAGAGAGCGTACGAATGCTGCCAATCGACAGCCAGCGAGAAGCGACCCAAGATGGGGCCTGAACCAGGCAAGCAAGGCAGAGACACCCGCCGAATGGCTCGTTTCCCTTGCAATGGAGTGCTCTATGTGACGGCACGGGATGGATATTTTGATTGCGTGTTGAAGCATGCTCTCAATCATATACGCTATAAAGATATCACAATCCCTGAAAAGTGGCGTCAGTACATTATAGACAACCACAAGTATGGACCTACGAAAGTAAGTGCTCCTTGCTTCGTTCAATTGGTGATAACTGAATAAACTGGTCAAGATTTGGCGTGAGATCCTTCAGCAAACTGCGGGTGGAAAGGACATTGCGTTCACTCAGAAGGCAGTCCAGTACTATTGGGTATGCGAAGGCACCCACGCATGGAAGTGTGCCGACGACCCGATTGAATCAGCATGCATGTGGTGCCAGACACATGGTGCTCGGGAGAAGATTAAGATGGTGGAGATAGACCCTGTACCTCATTCGAAGGCCTTTGCATTTGTTGTGAAGGACTTCATGGAGGCATGGGTGAGGAATACCGATTCGTTCCTTGTGGACTCGACGTGTAAGTATTTCAAATAGCCCTCTATTTCCAACACTAAATAATTTGGTAGTTAACACTAACAAGAGTAATATGGAGCTATTCTGTGGTATGGCTGACATGCTTGGTGAAGGATTGCCCCTCTCATACCTGTTTGTGGTCACTGATGCGGACGCACCACCACATACAAAAGAGAAGGTTCTTGTGAATTGGATGGAAGCTCTGAAGGCCTATGGGATTACCCCGGAATTCACCTTATCTGACAAGGACCAGTCAGAAATCAATGCGCTTCGTCGAGTCTGGCCAACATCCAAGCACCAATTATGCCTCTGGCATGTCCTACGAGCATTGAAGCGTCGATTGGCGAATAATCGAGAGCCCCCGGCATTCTATGGATCAGTGGATGCAAATCGAATGTTCGCATTCATTGATCCGGCATTTCTACCCCTGGGACAGATGTCTGCAAATGACAAGGTATGCTTACATACTTCGAGTATATGGCCAGCCATACTTACCAACTGTAGGCGACCATCCAATCCCCACCCGAAAAGCCAAGACACCCAATCTGGCTCCTCCACCAAGGCCGTCCCCCAGTCTATACTCCGGCACTCACTGTGAAGCTAAATGTCCAACGACATACCGGAAGTGGGAATGGAGACCTGTTGCCACCTGAAGACTTGACCGGAGTGGAAGAGGGGACTTCTGTTCCCTTTGAACAACACTGGGACAGTGAGGGTGAAGAGGAGCTTAGCGAAATAGAAGCGGATGTGATCTTTGAAGCTGAGAAGTTGGCAATGGATGAGCAAGATGAAGACACCGAGGACCAGAATGAGGACTCGGGTGAGGATTCAGACATTGATGCTGAGAGGGACCAGCAGGGCAGTAATGACGACTCCGATTATGTTCCAAGCAGTATTCGAGGGTCTCACGGGCATGTCAGAGTGTCTCGCAGGTATGCTGGAACCTCAAAATTATCCAAGACATTGATGCTCAAGCAAGCGGCCAATGAAGGGGTCAAGCAGAAGCACAAATTAAAGGAGAAGGTAGCATACATATTCTGTCCTCTTCCACACCAACCCTCCATCCTCCGTCTACTGGCAAAACATTTCTGCCAACATCCCCTTCTCCCAGAACGGCACGGCCAACCTCGATCGTCAGATCAAATCTACCGCGACGCAGTGTATGAAGCGTACCTGCACTGCAAAAACAATCACCTCCATGAAGTTTGGGCGTACTTGTGGACAAACTGGTACGCCCGTGACAAATGGAGGCTCTGGGCACGATCAGCGTACCCCCATGCCATCCCACGGAAGCGAACAACGATGGTGGTTGAGGCTATGTGGCGAAACCTCAAGCGTTTGGTCCTTCACCTTCATAATCGCCCGAGAGTTGACTTCGCCACCTACGCCCTGGTCACACAAGCACTCCCTGCATACAGGAACAAGGTAGTCAGGATCCTCGATGATCCTCGTGAGGGCCGGGCCGCCACCCTTCATGGCGAGCAACTCCCAATCAAAAAGGCATGGCTCATACTCCGTGACAGGGAAAGTAAAGGGACATACGAGACAGATGTTCTCCACTGGACATGCTCCTGCGGTGCACAAAAGTACCACTCGTACCTTCTCTGCAAGCACCTTGTCAAAGCTGTCCGTTGCCCTGACGCAAATTGGTGGGCCACTGTTGTACGACTCCCCACCCCGCCCTTCTATAATGTCCTTGAACTTCTATCACCTGAGGAACGAGCCAGAGCACCAGAACCCGAGGAGCTTGGCAATCGCTCATGGCTTGCAAGGCAACTTGGTCCTAATGCACCCACTGCGTCCCCTTTACCAGTATGTATTATTTATTTCTGACAGTTTTGCACTGACATATACTGAGTAGATACTTTCCTCACCTTCCCGATCGCATCCCACTGGTGCTCATGGCATACTACGAGAGAGCGATCCAAGCAGTTTCTCACAGGTAACTAGTTCTTCGTCTGATCAATATTGTATTATATGATGGTTCCCCAGCCTCTATCACGGCAAGAATTCTATGAAGACCTTATTGTGAATCTTGAGAAAGCACGCAAACTTATAGAGTCTCAAAGACATCAAGCATCACTCCAATGGTTCGACAACATTAGAGAACAATTCAAGTCCGGATTCAAATGTGTGGACGACAATTTGAGGCATGCGAACCGCCGTACGTGCCCAAAGACCAACGAAACTGACCGCCGAAGGCAGCCACTGCCTAGAAACGTAACAGGGTACATGTCTGTTGATAACTAGATTTGCCCCAGGTAGTTTTATTTCGATGTCATTTGCTCCATTCGCCGGTTGATTGTGCGCTCCTATCCATCATGGCAGCATTGTGTATCAGTTATCATTCACAATAGTTGTACTACAGAGAACTACAAGTAGTATACATGAACGAATATGCACTTTTCACAACCTGCCACAAAACTTTGACGCTGCAACAGGGTGGTATTATATTACTTACCCAAAAAAATTGGCCTATATCAGGCGCTCTCTCTCTCTCTCTCCTCCTCCTCCAATGCGAGAGAGAGGCGAGGTCAGGGGGAGTTGCACCTCGACGATCGCGTCCAACCACCGACTGCCTTTTTTGGCCAACGTGCCCCTTACCGCCTACAGACCGCCATGCGCCATGCCATTCTCTGGCGTTTTCATATGGAATATAACTTTAGTTTCTTATATATTAACATTGAATCGTTCACCAATACATCATTTCAAATGGCTGGCCTCAAACCCAGCCTCAGACCCAACGGCTGTCACCCATTTGTATATATAATAAATAAAAATTTACTAGTGTTTATTATAAAACCAATTATATTACCAACGTTCGCGAGGCACCATTTCAACACGGCTGCCCCCAGCCTCAAACCCAACTTTCGTCACGCCGTCACACACCAAAACACTCTCTCCGGTCAGCCATCGCCGGTGGCCAGTCGGATCTGTCAATACCACACACGGAACAGGGGGCCATTAGGCTCAAGTCAGCCGTACTTCAGCCTTGTCCATGCATTCTATGCGACCACGGGCGGTTTCGCATTTTGCAGAGCCGAACCTGACGACATGCCTACTGCTGAGGAGTCCCTCTTTGAGTTGTCGGCAAATCCACGTTTTGTTATTGAGGTTCCCAACTCTGGGACATTCACTTATATCATGAAGTACTTCCCCCACATTATTACTGACACTCATGAAGAGCACATTCTTGACCGTGCAGAGTCCAGTGGCCTGAGTAAGGCCCTCCTGATTGTCCAGGTGGCGTGGTTCTGTACGAATTGCGTTTCAAGGCTTAACCAGCGCCTCCCGCTCAGTCTCCTCGAAGTCTCCACTGCCGCTCATGCCTTCTGCACTCTGCTCACCTACTTTGTCTGGTGGTCGAAACCTGCCAATGTTGCAGCGCCTACGATAATGAGGGGAAAAGCTGCCCGGGAGGTGTATGCTCTGCTCAAGTGCTCTTCTGAAGAGTATAAAACGGCGTTGGATATGGCGCAGAAACCAGCAGCAGGAGAGTTCTCGACGCAGACAGGAGCTTATATGTCGGAGAAAATCATTCTGGCGGAAAATGCAATGCGACACCTTCTCCCAAACCCAGAGTGCCCACCAAAGAATAAAAATAGTCACTTTCGCACGCATAGTCAGATGTTGCTTTCCGAGACATTGGGCAGAAGCTCATCGGACAATCGATTTTATGAGGGGGTAGCCATAACTACCTCCCCGGCGTTCTATGGTCTTGTACATTTCCTGGCCTGGAGTGACCAATTCCCGACTCCCCTGGAACGACTGCTTTGGCGTGTCTCCTCTTTTGTTGTAACATGCTCGGGGCTCGCGGTGATCTCTGTGCTAGCGTCTTCACGACCGTTGGGCTATCTCGTGAACAACGACCGCGGACTCCTCTATTTCACACTCACCTTGGTCGTGGTCGTGATACCAACTGTCCACATGCTTGCGTCAGGCTTTCTTATCGTGGAAAGTCTCCGGCAGCTGTTCTTTCTCGATCCTGCTGCATATCAGCTCCCATCCTGGTCAAATTATTGGCCCCACCTCTCATGAATGAGCGTCCTCTTGTACTCGTTCTCGAAACCGTGGTTGGCATTGCTCCTTGAATTGCTCTGCCTTGTATCGGCGGATGTTGTGTGAAGTATTTGCCTATGACTGTGAGCCAACCTTGGAGTTTATGCAGGGACATTTGTTTCGTACAATTTCAGTTGTATTCGGCCTTCGGGCTCCGGTGCCTGGATACCGGATGGACGGTTATGTAAGGGCCTCAGGTTTCGTCTTTTGTCCCAACAAGCACGATTGTTCTCGTTGTACGTGGCTGCGCGGGAAATTTAACCTTTAGGAGCGTGAGATGCGACTATTACTTCACCCCCACGTATATATAAAATCTAGCATTAACTAGTTAAGTATGCAGACGTTGGGTAGCATAGAGTATGAGCCTGACACTGGCCGGCAGTGACAGTGGTGTGGAAGGCAAGAGTATAAAACTATTCAACCGCACAAGTATTCTTTAGATTTTGATACCTCAGATATAAATCAGAATACTGTATACGAGAACTGCCAATTGTCAGACAGATCAGATGTTGCGGAGCCCTCCCATATCATGACCCATGACACCAGTCGGCTGTGACAGGTAGATTCCGTGGCGGTTCCGAGACAGGGACTAGTCGGGTCATTAAGGCAGTCATCGGATAATTTCTATATGTCCATTGCTTTGTCCATTGGAGGGTATAATCTTGTTCCCTGGATAGACAAAGTAAATGGAATTCGAAAATAATAAAACACGAGGAATTCTGGGCCCGAACTGGTCCGCAAGATGGGGAGTGAAGAGAGAAGGCTCTTGTTCACTAGGACCATCTAACAACGCGTGAATAAATACATCATGCTGGGACGTTGTGGGTGGATCAGGGCTTTATAACGTTGTGGGGAAATGGGGGAAATCGCCAGAAACCTGTTCGTAGCTAAAAGATCTGCTTTGATAGAACAAGCACGGATAAGTGGGAACGGATCGATCAGCAAGGTGTAAGTAAACGATATCTCATGTATGAATGAGAAACATCTATAACGATGCAGTGTCCACATTTGTGGTAGAACCGTGTGCACAAGGTCGCGCCGTTCATCCTACGAGCTATTAGCTCGATTGGGCGCGAAAGGTAATTAGATCCTGACGGGCTTCGATCGGTGTGTCGGGAGGTCCCTACAATACGATCGGAGAACGATCGGAGAACGATAAGCCTTAGGCTGCCTGCTGAGAATGGAAGGGCTAACTACCTGATCATGTGTCCAGAACTCGGTTGAGCTGAGATGAATCGCAAATGGAGCAGTCCGTGACATGGTGAAGCTGACCGATCGGTTGGCCGCGCGTTGTGCTGTGTAACCGCAGTTCCGACAGACTCCACATTGATTCGGATTCGGATTTTGAAGTGTTCCTGGGTTGCATCTACTATCGTGGCTATCAAACCCAGGCCAAGGGGTAGACACGCCAGAAACGGACCGCTACCATGCGCACTAGGCTGGGCTCAGGCAAATGACCGGAATCGGGCCAACCATTTCCAGAATAATGACACCATCACGTACCGAATACGTAATGCATAAAATACACTCGCATAAATAGCTGCTCGCTCTCGTACCGGTGGAAAGCCCCAGGCTCTTCGCTTTGCTGGGCCTATTATCCTTACTGATCCAGAAGAATAGATGGAAAATCCTGCGACCAATACTACCACTCTTGGCGATCCCCCATATTTGTGGGTGGCAGAACCAAGGCAGCGGGGCACTGTTGGGATCCTCTGGTTCTGTTTCACCACCTTGGTCATATGCATATGGAGTACCCTGCACTTTGACATACCCACCAGGCGTTACTCCGCCCCCCATCGCTTTTTCCTCCAGTTACCTTGGATGATCCTCGCTTTCCTCGCACCGGAGGTTCTCCTCTTCCTCGCGATAAATGAAAGGATTACTGCTGGAGTTTTATTGAAGAAAGTGTGGAAGTTCCACGGGGATCTGGCCAAGCCTGGCAGGCTTGCTCGCATGTACGACTGGGTCCGTGGACGAAAAAAGTCGAAACTCGTGAGTGATCAATGCCGAGGTTCCATGATTTATTAGCTCATTGTGACTGAGTAGACGCGTCATGATCGCATAGGGCAGGCGTCTCCACCTCAGTTCGGCATTGTCCATGCATTCTACGCGATCATGGGCGGTTTCGCATTTCATGGATACGATGACAACAGCCCCACTGATAATGAGTCCCTCCTCAAGACAGCAAAGAATACTCGTCATACCGTTGATGTTCCCAGATTTGGGACACTCGTTTATATCATGGAGCACTTCCCCCACATCATCGCTAGCATCCCAGAAGAGGCCATTCTCGACCGTACAGAGTCCAGCAGCATGAGCAAGGCCGTCCTGATTGTTCAGGTGGGGTGGTTCTGCATAAGCGTCGCTTCAAGGCTTTTTCAAGGTCTTCCGCTCAGTCTCCTCGAAGTCTCCACTACCGCTCGTCTCTTCTGCACCCTGATAACCTACTTTGTATGGTTGCCGAAACCTTTCAATGTTGCCGCCCCTACGATACTGGAGGGGAAAGAAGCTGAGGAAGTGTACGCACTGCTCAAGTGCTCACAGTTTGAGTTTAACGAGGCGTTGGAGATGGCGAAGGAAAGGGCAGCAACAGACTCTGCTGCGCCGACAGGACCTCAAGAGTCGGCGAAGATCTTCCTGGCGGCAAATGCGCTGCAGCATCTTCTCCCGAACCCACAGCGACCACCACTTCAACCTAGTTTCAGAAAACCGAAGAAGGGACTGATTCCCGGGAACTTAGGGAATAAGTCATCCGATGCCGATAAGGCGAAATACCTGGCAATAAATACGGCTCTCCCCCCGATACTCTATGGCCTCATACATTCCCTGGCCTGGAATGACCAATTCCCCACGGCCCTGGAACGGTCGCTTTGGCGTGCCTCCTCATTTTTGGTAACATGCTCCGGGCTCGTGCGTTTCTTTGTGCTATGGTCTTTATTGTGGTTGGACGAAGTCTTGAAATCCAAACATAGACTGACGACAGGACTTGACGTTATCGCAACCACCATGTTCATTGGCGTGATACCCGTTGCCCACATACTTGCGTCAGGCTTTCTTATCGTAGAAAGTTTCCGGCAGCTGTACTTTCTCAATCCTGCTGCATATCAGCTCCCGTCCTTGCCAAATTAGTAGCCTCACTTCTCATGGATGAGTGCCCTCTGTGTACGACTCGTTCTCGAAACCATGGATAGCACTGCTTCTCGAATTGTTGTGACTTGTACTACGGGTGTTGTGTGGAGCATTCCAGTTTGACTATGACTATGCATCAACCTTGGAGCTTATGCAGCGATAGAGGTCTTACCATTTTTGAGGAGCGTGACGTGTATTTAAGGCACAATGATCATTTTTATGGGTGTATATAAGGGTAGTACATCGCAAAATACCATTTATCTTCACTATCCAGCTATTATGGACCGAACGGACATTCACTGGGAGCAGGGTGTACATACCGATGAGAAGCCGATTGGGCTCAAGCATTGGTGATCAAAACGGCACGTAGATGGGGTGACTAGTCGTTTGTACGTAGCTAAGCGCACCCATCTGTGTTCTACGCAGGAATGACGTCATTGGGTGGTCGAGGCAGTTATCGAAAGACTGATGCGTTGTGAATGTGAGCATAGCTCACGCGGTCAGTTAGAGCAGATTCTCACGGCGAAACGCTGCTACAGCAAGCGCGGTTACAGTACGTCGCGTTCAATGTGCCCTGGAGACATCATCCACCAGCAGCCTAGTGGTGCTCACTGTCATCCTTGACCTGTGATCATCAGCAACCAAAGCTAGACAATCGTCCAGAGCAGTCGTTGGTATTTCCAGCACATTTGAACCACCGCTTGCAAGTCACCTCCATTTCATGTCTTCCATTTCATGTCTTCTTTGCTCGCAGAAATGGAGGGATTCGTCGGTGGCTGTGGCTGCGAAAATAATCAATGAGAACAAACGCACAGATAGAACATGAGGATAGACGCCGTTCTAGTGGCTGGACTGAGCAAAGTTGGTGGTGGATCAAGTGCCTTGGAGGCTGGAATTTTTTTTGGTTACGAACCATGCACGCAAAAACGACCTGATTCTGCTGATGAACACGAGCGGCAATACGATCCGATTATATAGGCCCAACCTCGTTATCAAACGTGTCACCGTGCTCTTCCCAAAATTCCTCGCGTCTCACACGCTGATTATTATCTCACCTCCCGCACCCTTGTTCGACCCACCAGCCCTCGACGTACTCAGATAGCACCTCGCTTCATTCTCCACAACCAACGCACCCAACGTGTACACCTCCAGCATGACCTTCCTTCTAGGATCTCCAGACGGGTCTAATACCTCGAAGGGTCCTTATACTCCTAGATGCCATTAAAACCACTCAAACGTGTCGTCGTGGTCCTTTGTAAGCACCCTGACGATGCGGAACGTACACTCTCGACCAGCGATCTGACCAATTCCCGCCAACAGCATCCACATTCAAAATCAACCTGCACCTCCCTGCTGTGTACAGACGATTTTGTACCTTGCACAGCTGCGGGGCAAGCGACGGATGCCCTTCCTCCGCCTGCTCATGCCTTGAACGCAACTTTTCATTTCATCCCCAAACAACCACCTATCGTCCGGGAACAGACGTACGAGGAGCTGTCCAACGAAGTGCCCCTCGCTTGAGGACCTTCAGCGCGCAAGTGCTCCAGCAGAGGCCCTAGCAGAAACGCTAGTAGGACCGCGAGCGAGAATGTGAACCTGACGGTGCACGCAGCGGGGTTTGGGAACGCGTCTGGTAATGGCAGCGGGATCCGGCTGTTTCCCCAGAAAGTGAAGAAAGCGAGGCGGGTTTTTGTGTGAGTGCGTAGAACTCGGGCCACCGGCGGTGCGTTATCGTCATTTTTTGCTCTGGGAACTTGATGGAGATATCATTGATGGCTAGTGGGAGAGTTCAGGCATGTCCCAGCGCTTCTCCATCCCAGCTCTCTCGATTTCGCAGCAGCAATGGGTTTAAGCCTGCGCCTGCTGATAGGCCCCTTATCATACATTCACCTACTGGTCGCTTAGGCAGCTCTGGGGAAGGGTCGGTCACCCACTTCGGATCCAACCCACCGCGAGATGGTGGTCTTCGTCTCGGGCACGAGATGTTCCACTCTCATTCACACCATCGAGTTCAACTATCATTCCTTAGGTGTCAATATTAACGCATAGCACGCCACAGCAGGCAGTTCATCTCGCTTTCCATGTGGTAAGCCGATTCTCCGTTATCTTCAATTTTGAATTCAAGCACCTACGCTGGATGATGAACAAATCATACAGACCTGTACTGAGACGTACATGCGGATAACACGATTTATTGCCTTTTAGTTTCTGATCCTTTCGCATTTCCTCACTCTCGTTGACTGGAATCCCATACTAACATCTGCTCCTAGCGTGGAACCCTACTCTTCGTCGCATGCCACCGCGACCTGCCCGGACTAGCTGACACATTTCTGTGTTTCCCATTCCGCCAGCTTTCGTCATGGCCTGCACCTCGCACCTTGCCCCTCGTGCACAAACTCGTGACCTACACCTATAAGCTACATACGGTGACGGGCTATTATACACGTCGCTCTCAAGCCTTTGACTGGCATTTTTTTCTTCTCATTCGGCGTTGTTTCGTTTCGCCACTCCGTGTAGTCTTTGGTAAACAAAGCCAAGGAACATCTGGAAATAATCAAATGCGAGAATTTCTGAGTAATGAGTCAACCCGCGCTGATGGGGAGTGAAGTGGCTGAATCGCGCGAAGACTCAGATAGGGGCCTAACTACCGCGAGACCTCCGTCTTCGCCCTGAGAATGATGTGCGTTCATTTTGTCAGGCTTTACTGGTCGTTTCTCAATAGATTACATTTTTATATCATATTCTCTTAGCTTCTCGCCTTGCTTGGTTTCCTAATTTTGGTCTCATTCAGTACGCGGAACTGCTTCATGGCCCACCTTGTTTGTATTTTTGCAGGCCGTGATTGTGGTTTATGTTAACCCTTGGCCAGTTTTTGCGATGTGCTAAGAGGTTGAATGATGGATGTCCATCAGGCTAGTTAAATCGACCTGCAAAAGATCGGATCGTTTGTTCTGTACTGCCCGAGTTCACGAGTTAGCCGTCGGTGCCATTGAGGACTTGAAAAGACGAGGTGGAACGCTGAACTATCTCTTACTCATTACGTTAACGCAAAAGGCTACTTCCTATATATACTAAACATTGGTATATCCAGTTTTCTTAGGCATCACTCCACTATTGCAGTCAGAAATGAGCACATTTTGCCACCCTCCCTGTGCGGAGTGGAGGAGAGGCGAGGGCTTGATTAACCATAGCACAGTGACTTATGGTAGAAACAGTCGGCCTATGTGCGACGTCCGGATATTCCGGATATAAGTATCCCAGAATGTTTTTCGTGGTCAGTTTCCCAGACTTCGCACTAATGACACCGCCTGGGATGTCAAGCACAAAGCAAGATGTGACAGCGGGGGGACCCTCCGTGACATCTGCCTGTCCGAGAAAAATCGGAGACTGTTGTCGCGTGACAGGGAGGCCGGGAGCCGGGTGGGACCCGAGACTTTCTCGGCCGAAAGGCCGGGGTTGAGGCTGGGCAGTTGGAAGGGGCGAAAGGGGCGGAACGCCGCTCTGGTACAGGACGGGCAGCCATATATAGGATAGATGTATTTACTTCGAACTTGTAACTAGTGAATATAGTGTGAATATTATATAAATACATTGAAGACTATGGATCATACAGTAA
>Ga0307515_10002511_pt1 | contig 39727 bp, 45 predicted proteins | sample 17_EM_MG_FD_194513 | JGI IMG/M metagenome (GOLD analysis project Ga0307515, IMG submission 194513) | Populus trichocarpa ectomycorrhiza microbial communities from riparian zone in the Pacific Northwest, United States - 17_EM | ecosystem: Host-associated > Plants > Roots > Unclassified | place... | reverse complement strand
ACGCGACGCGTGGTATTGACGCCGGGCGCGGAGTAAACCGCCACCAGGGTGTCTCTGACGGCTCTGACGGAGCGCGTCCACTCTGACGGAGCCATTCCGCCCGGACGGAAATGTTTTTTGCTGATGGCTCTGGGGTTTGTGGCTGTGGGGCAGGTGCCGGAGGTTGTGGCTGTGGGGTATGCTCGTGCATCTCCTGGCCATGCTCAGGTCACACGGTTGGCTCATCATCTACCATGGTATCAGCATCGTCAGCCGATGTATTTACCATCTCTCCCTGGCCAATCGTCCGAGGTTCTTTGCCATTATCCTCATCCTCATCCTCATCCTCCTCCTTATCCACCTCCTCTTCCTCCTTCTCATCTTCCTCCTCTTCATCTTCCTCATCTTCACTGTCCCTTTCCATCTCCACATCGCCATCTAAATCAATGCCGTCCGGTGCGTCCACATCATCCTCCATGCGCATATCCACATCAGAATCATATTCTGAGTGATATTCACCGTCCGACTCGGTAGAGTCGGTATCATCATCTGAGGAAATTGACATGGCGGGCGATGCTTCCGGCTCGAAATATACCCGCTCTACTTAGCCCTCTGTGTCCAAGTCTGCCTCTGACATATCCTTCTGCAACTGCAAAGCAATGGCACGAGAGATATCACCTCCCCCTGGGGTTTGTTTAACAATACCTTTCCCTTTACCGTTTCCCTTCCCCTTCCCCTCGCTGTTCCCCTTCCCATCCTCAGTCGCCTTCCGTTTCCCCTCCCATGCTTTGGTCCCTTCCCTTTCCCAGTCCCTGTCTCACCGCCCTGCGTGTCCTCCTCACCCTCGCCGTCGTCATTGTCATTGTCATCACCAGGACAGCTCCTTCCACCGCTCGGCGCTCCGGAATCCGCCCAGTTCTCATCATCATCATTCTTCTCGATAATCTCATCCCAATTCAGTGGTCCAACGGCCAGGAAGTCACCTGGTTCGTACTGCCGGCAGGTTGGTGGCTCAATCATTGCCCTAAGATCATCGCAACCGTACCAAGAGAAACCCTCACTGGTGCATTTAACCTTCCCCGAGCTGGTTGTCTGCGGATTGGAGCGATCAGCTTGATCCCCGAAGGCGCGGGGGTTGTCCCACCTTCAATTCGTCATTTGGTTGTGGGTTTTGTCGAACATTTGCCCCATATATGATCAGAAGTCAGCCCACCACTCCCGATAAGGCGAACTCCTGCTCTTGCGGTGTGGCCCCATCAGCTGGAATTGTGAAAAGTGGCGAGTCGTGACTGCATCAAGAAAGATTATATCATAAAGGAGGTTCCATGCCCTCTCGTCCTTGACGCCGCAAACATTATATATCCGTATGAGTCCACAGATGTGTTCCGAGATGAATTCCTGCATTCGGTCCCGATCCAATGACAAGCGTCCATTTATAATCGATGTCGGCGTCTTTGACCTAGCCTTCCCCTTTCCTTTGCTGCTGCCCTTTGGTGCCATCGCTGTGAATTGACAATGAATCTACATCCGAAACATTAGCATTATGATACAGTTGCATGTAGCGGAAGGAAGCCCAGAGAGAAAGTACAAAGTTGTGAGGTTATCCGGTGTGTTTGGGAACGACAGGTGTTGTTTTGTGCAAGTCACGTGATGTCGACATCAGGATGCTGTCGGTGTGTATAATATGGGAGGAAAAGAGAAAGGAGGTGTAGGCGGGAAGAACGGATATATAAACTCGAGTTCCGGCGATGTCTTGGTTAAACTTGGGAGTTTTGTTGGCTAACGAACACAAAACGGCCCAGCCTTCATCTTGCAGAACCACCAGGCACCTCATGAACTAAAAGCCTCGAGACAAGATTGAGCACTTGCGGAGAGGAAAGTTTACGACGCCGGGCTTAGCATTTGCATCGAACATTATTTTTACCGATCAGATCTCGTGCATCCTGCAGCAAACTGAGTAGTTCTCAGGTCGTCCCAACTGTGCAACCATCCAACACGGCTACCAACGCCTAGCAGTGGAAAAAGCCTACGCAACTGATGTCATAAGATAGAGATCACGTCATTGTTCGCTCTGCGATGCTGGCAGCTCTGCCAAAGGGGGATTTCCACCGGGAAGCTGAAGATATACACAGTTGATGGTTCGAAGTATTGTGCCCAGAACGAGTGCAACACGATGATAATCGCGCCAAGAAGACATAACCACCCTTCAAGCCGTGCAAATAGACCTTCAGACGTTGCTGTAACAGTGAATATCAATGCTGAGTTTAATCTGAGTTTAATCTGGTGGCAGTTAACTCCATAATTGAACGCTTTCGAAGGGATCTTGTCCCAGAGTATTGTCAGGGTTTAGAGTCTAGCGCAGTCTACACTGCGCCTCCCTTCTTTGTCGAATCCATCCATGGTCACTCAGATAGGAGTCTACCTCGCCTGCCGTTGCATATGCATGCAGAGGATAGTATTCCTACCTTCTTAAAGTCGAACATCCATATCGGATGATTCCTTCCCAAAGCCCGCACCCTGTCATGTCTCCAGTCGTACAAGATGCTCGAAGTCTTCAAAATCAACAACAGCGTTGGCCTTTGGGGAATTCTCAACTTCGCCCTGCTAAGAGACGCGTTTCCGTACTGGCTGGCCAGAGCGATTCCTCTCAAGGAGAGAGTTCCGTAGCCTCTACAATCCAAGGTCAGAACTCCACCCCCTCATCTTCGCTGAACAATTCTTGCGTTGCAGATATCACCCCGTCTGCTACACACCGACGGTCAATGATTACTCCAACCGCCACGCTGGGTACAAGCAGTTGTAACACACAAGCACCCAGCGGAACCCCACAGACAGAATCAACGCGTCGCGTTGTATCCAGCCCTGCATCCAGCATTGCTATCACTCCCACTCCTCTCAGCGGTCTTGAAAACCTGCCTACCCCCATCCCTCATCCAGAAGCCCGTGCGATCATTACAAATCCAGTGCGAACGCGAGCTACAGAAAGGAATCAGAGACAGAGCCAGTGGCAATTGCAAACGCAGACGGTGTCTACACCTTGATCAGCGGTCTCCGGCAGTTGCAGCATCCATCAATTTGGTCAATCCGACATGACGCGTCTTGTATTCACAACGAGCAGACTCCTGGAGCTCTACATGTGGAACAGACGGCCGTTTATGAGTGCAAGCAACTTGGAGACGGTACGTTATGCAACGCAACGCATTGCGAAAGCATTAGCTGACGCCCCACACTGGTAGATATTAGAGACGTACTGGAACACCGCAATGCAGCAAAACAACATTTCGTCCAAAGCATTTGAGGCACGCACAAAGGAGATCTTGAAAAAGGTATGCTGAATCAATGGCCCACGTTGGATATTACACGCTCAAAACAGTACCAGGTTCGCGCACAAGTCGATAAGGTTAAATCCCATTTCATTCAATCAGCAAGGGACTATATTGCAGAGCTATATGATCTCCACTGCTTTGAATCCAACGCAGAGCATTTGGAATACATTGATTCCCTCCTGGCAGACAATAAGTATCTGTTACCTTTAGCACAGGGTGTGGAAGGTGGGGTACGTGGTCCAAATCCAACGCAGAGAGTGTCGAAAGCTGCTAACGAATGGCCAGCATCAACTTTACTTCCTGGCGGAAGCAATCGCGTGGTTTATCTAGATCAAATTTTATCATCGGGCGAATAACCGCGGTAAGTATGCTGATGGATTTTATAATTTGGTGATTGACGACAAGGACTGTCATATACCCTCGCCACTGATCATGTTTACCTGCACCGCCTTGCGCCATGCTCTACTGGAGTGGCAAAAGAACAACAGCGTTCATCCAAAAGCTTCCAAGTCAAAGCTGAAGGCGGACAGACCTGATCGCTCCAACTACTTCAATTACATATATGACGATGGTAACAACGCATCATGCTGCGCTGCAGCGGGTCGCAAGTTGTTAACCTCGACTGGCGTTGCAGACACATATGCATTCTTGATCAATACCTGGAACACACTACCGGAGAGCTACCAACAGAGGGTGTACAATAACACTTTTGCTACAGTAAAGCGTCAGATCCAACAGGCGGAGAACCCAACGCCTGCCGTGGTACTCAGTGTGGAAGCAGCGCATGTTGACAATGGTATTCTTCTTGAGTATTTGACCTCCGAAGTGGCGCTTGAGGAGCCTGTGATCAGAAGCACTGACCCAAACATCCCGATAGACAACAATTGCATGGATGACGAACTTCATTTCGGGAAGCCAGTGGGCAGCGCGGATTACAAAGATGAAGATGATGGAAGCGACGTGCGCAATGCCATCCCCACCGTCAGCTTGCGACGACAGCCCGTGACTGAACTCGAGGGGTTTGACCTGGGAACCAGTGATGTCGACGGGTATGAGGGCGAGGATGGCGACGATGCGTATGCGGATGAGGAGGCAGAAGCATCACAAGCTGATGATGGATCAACGCAGAATGTGGAGAACTGCGGGCATAGTAGGTTTGACCTGGGAGCCAGTGATGTCGACGGGTATGAGTGTGAGGATGGCGACGATGCATCGCACGCCGATGATGGATCAACGCAGAATGTGGAGGACTAAGGGCATAGTACTAGAGAGTGTGGAGATTAGACTGTATTTTTCAGACCTGTAAAATACAATAATGGCAAAGCAAATGCAACAGCAAGCGATGTATCCGAAGCGAAGACTGTATTGAAATATGTGACAACATCTCAAAGCTAAACATATTTGGGGCGAGTGCGGCATCCGATATATAGCTATAGCAATAGTGCAGAGGTACAATGTGCCTATCGGCCGAAGAAAGGCATAAACATCGCCAGGTGTTGTGTAAACGGCTACAGCATAACTGCAGCCCCTGCGAAGAGTGTAACACACGTGTCGTTCTGATGGTGCATATACCAGGCGCAAAGTAATGGAGGTAAGTATGCAATGCAACCTATTGCCTGGGCGACGGGTAGCATGTAATTCTCCGTCAGAGGGTACGACGTTCCGTCAGAGCCGTCAGAGCCGTCCGGAACACCCGGGTGTTTCAGACGGAAACTAGCATTGTTGCTGATGTTGTATATTACCAACAAAGGTATGCAAATATGGGTTCCAGGAAATATAAGGTTATTACAATACGCAGCCATCTTGCAGCAGAACGATCAAAGAAATGATTACCACCCATATTACAATGAGAGTGGGCTTTGGAACCCAGCCAAGCATAGATATGATGTGGTACAAAATGAGCAGATTGGCCTGAGGACAGTTGACAAGGATGTTCACAATTATGAATATGGAGTCAGGTTTCCTGTGGAAATCAATACTTCTATATTTATGTATAAACTAATCTTAGCTGCCAATCACCATTCAGGAGGACCAGTGACCCAGAGGATCATGTTGATGTTATTGCTTGGAGAATGAATTGATGTCCTCATGGTTTTTCACTGCAACCATCAGGGGAAGAAGAGCTGGAACTGGAAGATCATACTGAGTCAGCAGAAACAATTGAACAAAGGTTACAACAAATACCAGTATGACATGGGCCAAAAGAGAGAGGAAGAGTGAAATGCATGACAGAAAGAGAAGGGTAAGCACATCAATACCATTTGTGAGGTTCTGACTGGTGCAGGAATACTATTGAACCATAGCGGCAGTGCTGAATCTCTCTATTGACCTAAACTCACTGACAATCTCCAACCATAATTCACATGTACACAACAACTAGAGAGCATCTGGCTCTGCCACTGCCAACTCTCAACTAACCGACCAGAGATCCACACACACATTAGATGCCACACTCCTCCAGTGCAGTTTTACAAGCAATAACACTAAACTCTACAGAATACGACAATAGTGTGGTCCCCAACGTTCCTCCCTAACAATCCCAAACGGAGATGTCCTCTCATCAACGGAAATGTGCCTGGAGCTCCCCCAAAGCAATTTACCATGCCTGGAGCTGGTTCTAGTCAATCATCCTCGCATGCAATATCTGTTTCCAGCAATGTTCACATCTAGCCAGAATTACAGTCCAATGTGGTGTCCCATACCCACAAAATTTCATCAGCTTCAACCTTCACCAGAAGTAGTCTGCTGCCAATCTGTTCTGAGTCATGACACTATAGCTGGTGGCTGGGACAATGTATAGTTTCCAATCAATATTCTGTGATAGGAAGAGCAAGTGTTATGTACCTATGTCATGCAACACAACATTCACCACTACAACAGAATTGCAGTGGCAGCCACTATATATTTAGAGCCTCAATTGAAACATTCCATGCCCAATGGCATTCACTGTTACCCTTGCCACAATGACACAGGTGTCTCTCCTATGTCTTTAGAAATACTCTATGTACTGTTCCCACTTTCAGCGATCTTTGTAAATGTAAGATGTTGTGCCACAGTCCGACTGCAATCCCTCCTTCTCAGGGGATCAGCCAGTCGCAGTTATCCAATAGTTCTCAATTGTCATTGTCATGGTTGACATTGCTGCCACTACCACCATTTGTGCTTCACTCTCCACCACTGCAGTGCTTGAACAATACCATACAATGTACCCCACCTTATGATATCTGTAGCACTCCTGAGTATCCCACCAATTGGTACTGCAACTGGCATATTTCTCAATTTCCAAACTACTACTATCACTCACACTGCCACTATCAAGGATCTTCTGGAACTTCCAAATGTGCTTGAATTCCACATTTCACTTTTTGTTTGTAACATTGAGAACATGGCAGCCACATTTGAAGAGTCTTTGTGCCGTAACTTTGCATCAAGGGCTTTCATCATCACAGTACCCTGCTCAGCTTACTTATGCTGGGTATGAATCTTGCCACATATCAACTGGGTGTGAAACCTCCAATGATCTCGCTCAGCTATACACTGCAGCTGGTAGTACGTATATTCGCTCCTAGGCATTGTACTACTACCTGTACCTGAGCTATGGACATCAGTGCATACATTGACATTATTCATATAACTCTTAATCTTGGATGAGTGCTCCTGTACATTCTCGCAATCGCTCCAGTTCACAGCTAGCATATTATCATTCAAATCTCACACTTTCAACTTTGCCATTAACTGCTGGTGCTGCTTCAGCTGATACCACAGTGCCTTCAAATTTATCTGAACACCATACAGTTGCGCCAACTACCTTCTAAGTGCAAGAAGAATTAGTGACCATGCAGTTCCACACTGCTTCTTCCATGCAATAGACTTAGTCGCATCTTTCTTCTCTGGTACCTCATCTATACTGTCAAAAATGCCAAGAACCTGCTTCTGCTACCAGAGTAGTTCAATTTCCAAATACCAGCTATTGTCAACCAGACAATCAAAGAGAATGCTGCGGATTCAGCCCAGTGTGTTCAGCTTCAAGTTAAGCTAAAACATACTGAGAGCTTGTCAATGATACTGCAATGCCAAATGTAAATCTGAATCAAGTTTATGAACTCGGCAAATTTCCCAAGCTCATAACCTCCTGTACCATGTCTACTCTGCTGAATCTCTCTGTCAGCCTGAACATACTAATTATCTCCGAGTCTAGTGGCATATACACAAGAACTAATGTGCGTTGTGGTGAAACGGCGGAGCTACAAGGCAGAGATCCCATCATCAATCCTCCACCGCACCTCTCGCAGCATTCCGCAAGGAATTAGTGAGAAAGAGCGGTTCTGTCTCGAGGAGCGTAGGAAGAGGGTGAGAAGATATGACACTACCTGGCCATGAGGATCTACAAAATCTCGGAAAGAGTGAGTGAGATCAAAAGTTGGGAAAGATAGAGTGTGTGATTCGTTGAACGATATGAAGATGCAAGATAATATATGAGATGATGCTCTATGTACCCCGGGGTCTGCTAGATATATACTCCCCATTGCTCCGTCCATCACCATTACCGCTGTATCTCAGTGCGCCCACGTCGCCCAGTCCAACTCCGTCATCCCTGTATCTCCATACACCCGCTGTAGCTCAGTCCTCTGCCAAGCTGAGTGGAGGTGGTGGTGAGAAATGGATTTTCCTGCCACAACTCCTCCCTGGCCCATTGTTCGAAGCACACCTCTCCTCTTCCATATAACCGTATACGCAAACCTGAAAGAATATAAGAATAAGACAAACCCAAAGGAAAGAGTCAGACGTAGACCTAAAGGAAAAACACAAACGTAGACCCAAAGGAAAAGCCATGAACCCAAAGGGAAACCATGAACCCAAAGGAAACCCATAAACTCAAAGGGAAAACCTAAAGACTCTCACTCGCTGCAAACCCACTTTCTCCTGCAACCATCATTCTCTGCCTTGCTTTGTCCTTGACCACTTGTGAAGTACGAGATGTTGTGAAGCTGGGTATCGAATGGAACTATCGCCTCACTCATCGCGTACACTGCTGCTGTCACATCTGCCCGGACTTCACGAAACAACCGGGGGTTTTCATTTACTGCTTGTTGGAAGATAAGTACGGCTCTGTTCCCCTTTCTTCTCTTGTGGTGTGCCTATATCTTCATCTCATGGTCCAACATTCTCTTGCAGTCGGGGTAGAGGCCAAGCCATTCGAGGAAGCAGCTCACATATTCTTCATTCTCAGCACGGTCGTCCCCTCAGAACTGCTACCCATGCTGCTGGGAGTAGCAGGCCGGTCTGGCTTTGGAGTGCCCTTCTGCTTAGAATCAGTTGGCATCTCTGGGATAGTTGGCTGGATCGTACCGGCCTCTTTCTGGGCGGGAGTGCTTGTTCCATCCTCAGATTCATCCTTGGCCAGCTCAATCAAAAGTGCTCCAACCTTGCTCCCATCCTTTCCCTGTTCCTTTCCCTTAGTTGGTGGTGTTGGCGGTGAGAGCATCTTGCTCTTATCGGGGGATGGAGGTGGAAACGTCTTGCTCATATTGGGGGATGGAGGTGGTACAGGCATTTCATGGTCAGCAGGCGGTACTGATGGTGAGATGGTATGAAGTTGGTTGGTGTTATTGCAGTCATGCATGCCAGGGTAGTAACTAAGTGGCATTACTAACCACCAGTACCATTTCAGACCCATAGCTTAGTAGTTGATTCCGTCTTCCAGCTGAGGGCAGCGTTTATCAAACAAACTTTTCACTTCCTGGAGGTCGCCGGAAGTATACCACCTGTTTGCTTTCGACATTCCGTTTAGCTTGGTGAGGTGGTCAAAGTATGCACGATTGAGGCATCTCTTCGCTATCCCGGGATGTCTGGATGTTTGGTTGGCAATCGCAGTCAACCGCATCCACTTCTCACTTCCGCTGAAAATACTTAGAATTTCCTGTAGTTCAGGCTATTGTTGCCAGAGGTCTCCCATTGTCTTTGTTGCTTGTGTTTTCCTCTGCTACGCGGGGTGTTGTTGTTTCATCATCACCCTGACTCTGCCAGAGCTGTCGAGAGCCTTAAGGAAGTCATTGTATCACTTCTATTTGAACTTCTTCAGGTCAAGGTTTCTCTCCACGAAGTTCGACAGCCAAGCGGCCTGCGCGTGGGCAGCATCGGAAGTCTCGCAACAGAGATCGTAGAGCTGAAACACCAAATTCACTTCATTTAGGGGGGAGAGCTCGCGAGCGGTGATCTCCACGGCTTGTTGTAGCAATCTGACAGGTCTATTGGAACAGAATTCCCCACACAGATGTGATAATGTCTCTGACACAAGGGTTACTGGAGAGGGGTGGCTAACGATAATAGAGATATGCGAGGATGGGGTATACGTAGTAACGGTGGTGGTGGTGGCTGCAGTCCTGGTGGCTGTGGTGGTGGTGGTGGCTATGGTGGTGGAGTCGAGGCTCGTAGTGGCGGTCGAAGTGGGCAGGGATGCTTCGCAATCCAGGGCATCGCTGGGTGCTGCTGCGATGTCGTTGATTGTTGTAATGGTCATGTCGGTCCTTGGTCGTTGGTTATGGTTGAGATGGGGATAATGGTTGAGATGGCAATATTGGGTGCCATTGTCAGTGTGCAGAGGGAGACGATCAGTACAGTACAGAGGATGTCATTCCTTAGGAAAGTAGGAGCAGGATGCACTTTATATAGCTGGAAGGGAACTTGGGCCATATCCTTCGTGATCCAGTCTCTATGTGGTTCCTGATTTCCCTAGTATTCTTTTCCTGTATCTCTGCACAACATTTTCGCTTCTTCCCCTCGTCTTTTTGTGCATGTACTTGGCGTTTGGGCATATCTCGCTCGTCGTTCCTGTTTTAATCGGTTATTTCCTGCAGATCCCTGCAGTAGTTGTTGTCTGTCTTGTCTCGAGGTCACTAGTGGTTTAGGGGAGAATGGTAGGTACGTTTTGTGTAACATGGGTGCAACTCAGCCAATAGGAATGTATCTTCCCCCACCATCTCGCAATTCCACTCAATTGTGTTGTTTTGATTTCTCCCTTCATCTTGTAACTCGCCATCAATTGTGTAGCTTCAGTGGTGCTCTTTTCTGTTATGGTCCATGCAATGGTTCTTCTTCCTTCCCCTCTCACTTCCCCTCCCATCTTTCGCATCATTGTTTGGATGCATGGTCTGCCGGCACTGGATATGCCGGGTCAAAATACAAGTAAAAGGGTTGCATTTCACGCAGTTCCAGAGCAATGGTATTTTTAAAAACCCAGTCAAAAGTTGTGGATTATCTCCCGGTTACCCTCCGTTCCTTCACCTGAGCCTCCTCAACCATCAACCACTCCTCTGCTAGCATCCTCCTACCCAACTCTCCAATGACCAGTGCTTCTTCTGCTTCCCATATATCCTCCCAGTTCACGCCGCTTCCTATTTGCTTCCTCAGTGCATTCGATAGTCCCCCTTTTATGACTGACTGTTTCTCTTCTTCCTCAAATGATCCCTCCTCTTTCCCATTATATATCCCTTCCACCTTCCCCGCAAAAAATCTCTTCCTATCAATTGAAATTAGCAGACATTTCCGTACTCATTCACTTTGATCATCCGCCAGATCCACGGCTCGAAGGCCTTGGTCATGGTGTACATTGTAGTGTCCGAATGTATTATCGGCTCCAGCGATAGGAATTTTCTCGGTGGCCTGCGCTGGTGTCGGGGACCCTTCGCTAGGGATTGCTGGAATGTGTACCATGACTGGCATCAGTGGGAGGGGAACGCAAGCTGGGATTGAATACAGGGAGACTCCCGGCGCCATACTTGGTCCGTCAGAATCCAGGAAGGCAAGGGCATCGGCGGTGGAAGATTTGGTGAGGACTTACTTTCAGACTTTGTTGGATTTGAACGTTGAGGGGGCTCTGGGATCCAGTTTGAGTTTCATGACCCGCTTTCGCTCCCAAATCTCTTGGGAGGGCTGTGAGCAACATTCTCACCTGAGAGTACTCCGCCATGGCTCCCTTGTTGATCACAACGTGGCTGATATTGTTATAGGCGAAGATGAAGGCCGTCAGGCCGACGTTCCCACGTTCCAGCTGGTTGTTGCATAGTCGCTTTTCATATAATATCAAGTACATATGGACTCAGCTATCAGCGTGGCGGAAGGCGTCCCTTAGTAACTTTTTCAACTGCTTCCAGTCCTTCCTCAGATATCAGTTCATCATTTCGATCGTTTACTGGACTGTTTCCGAGCAGTAGTATGGGAAGGTTGTGATGATGTCTTCCGATGCCAGGTCGGCCCTAATGCGAGATTTAAGTCTTTCGTATGCTTCAAAGATCATGGCAACGCCCGCTTCTCAGAGGACTGGGGCACCCATAGTGCTCGGGAGTGGCATTTGCTTCATTTCCTTCCCAATGGCGAGGGCCATGGACTGAACAAATTCCCTTTGATTGAGTACATGATTGGGCGCGGGGTTGGCGGAAGGTCCGGCGCTGGTGGAGGATCCGGCATGGCTTGCGGGTGCAGCACTGGAGCAAGCAGTAGAGCCACTGGAACCAGTGGCGGTAGATGATCGAAAGTGTAAGGTTGACCTCTTGGTACTGTTTGAAGCGGTTTGGAGATGGGATGGTGGATTAGGTGGTGAATGGGCAGTGATTGGTGATCTAAGGTCAATTGCTAGGTTGCGAGTTTTTTGGAAAGGGAGTTGGGTCAATTGGCGCTCTTTTTTGAGGTGAGCTCTTTGTTTCTTTCTTCTCTCAGTCCAGCTTCACCACCTCTCACAGTTTTCTCTCATAGCTTCCTGCCAAGTCGTCTATCGTGTTCTATTCCCTGTGACTTCCCACCACGACTAGCGGTATCCTCATTAGCACTCCTCACAATCTTGCAAGCATCGTTGATTCCGTTTATTAGTATTCCTTCTGGTCAGTGTCTTCCTTAGTACTGTGGTGGCGTCTGTTTTTTGCTTGTGATTTCTCGTCCCGGTATAAGGTCGGTGCCTGTCATGCTGGTCGAAAGTCGATCCGTGTTGTCTCGGTGTTCGGTCGGTGCCTGGCGTGGCGGTATAAGTTCATTGCCTTTCGTCCTGGTGTTGGGTCGTTCACTCTCGTCCCATCTGTGAGGTCGGTTCCTGTCATCCCGGAATGAGGTAGGTGCCTGTTGTCCCAGTCTGAGGTCAGTGCCCATCATCGGGATATGAGGTTGGTGCCTTTGGTCCAAGTGTTAGGGCGGCGCCAGTTGTCCCATCTGAAAGGTTGGTGCCTTTTGTCCCGGTGTTAGGTAGCTGGTTTTTTTGCAGTAATCGTCCCAGTATAAAATCGGTGCCTGTAGTCCGCTGTTAAGTCGGCACAATGTCATGGGTGTTCGTCGCGGTGTTAGGTCGGTGCCTCTTTCTTTGGTGCAGTCCAGATACGCGGCTTGCTGCATTCGGCATTCCATTCTGACAGTGTTAGAACCATCCCAAGGAATGTCATTACTTCCTTTCGCATTCGCCATGCTCGCACAGTAGGTATTTTTTATTCGTTTCTTCCCTCCATGTTTACCCGTATCAGCTTGTGGGTGTTTTACCCACCATGCCGTACTCAGCTTTCTGAACCAGAATCCGCGTTTGGGTGCCATTGGTGGTACAACAGCGGAGCTAGACGTCCGAGATCCCATCATCACACCTCCTCTGCACCTCTCGCGGCATTCCGAATGGAATGAGTGACAATGAGCAGTTCTGGCTCGAGTAGCATAGGAAGAGGGTGAGAAGATATGACACTACCTTGCCATGAGGATCCATAAAATCTCGGAACGACCAAGTGAGATCAAATGTTGGGAAAGATTGAGTGTGTGATTCATCGAACGATAAGATGATGCAAGATGAGATATGAGATGATGGTCTATCTACCTCGGAGTCTCCGGAATATATACTACCCGTCGCTCCGTCCATCCCCGTTACCCCAGTATCACAGTCCACCGCAGTCGCCCCGTCCATCTCCTTCATCCCTGTATCTCTGTACGCCCACGGTTGCTCAGTCCTCTGCCCAGCCGAGAGGCACTGGTGGTGAGAAACATATTTTCCCCCCACAGCATGCTGCTCTCCTTGCACAATGATAGACCTACTCACATGATGACCACACTCCAATCTGTCCCAGTAAACCCAAAGAGAGATGTAAATAGATATGGGTATTTTTTCAGAAGAAGAAGTCGCCTGAACGACAAACTCCCAATCAAATAGAACATTTCTGCAGGTAACACACGAACCATCATGTTCAAGTTGGAGTTCCCCATGAGAGGTAAATTTCTAATTGACTGCTAAGTATATTGTTGGTGAGTACTGGGAAGAGACAGAAAGTAACATAAACCACATACAAACTGCAAGGACACTGTCGAAAGGGACAAAACCTCATCGAGGTCAGTATACCGAGTATTGTAGCTTTCATTGTATATTGATATTGCAGACTTGGTGAAAACATGTGAGCTGGACAAGAAGAGAGATTTGCACTCGCATTATCAATCGCTAACATGCATGACCATTATTCATCTTCGGCAGTCAGTGGGATGAACTTTTTGTTCATACGCCCAATGGAAATCATGTAGGACCAACTGGAGATTGACAGGGAATATGTTGCGTGGTTGACAGAGACATGTTGACCAAACAACCTACTTCGGAAATGCTGGCAAACATCATTGACAACATGATAATGTGTCTTTTTGCATCTCAAGACAGTGTGGTGGGAGATGGAGGAGTGGAGAATAAGAAATGGACCGACATACTATTTCAACTTTACACTATCCAGAATATGGCAGTGGCCCGGTACCACAACATGGCTCATGGCGGAATCTCATCATGGCCCTCCACAAACCCCCCCCAATTAAGGAAAATAAAATGAGCATGGAACAGAATAATAGTCACATGAAAGAGCTGATTATACACCTGGCTGAGAGTAGACCTGAAGATTGACCTGAAACTGCAACAGCTAAAAATACCTGTACCAAAAACACTACTGAAACTACTGAACAATAAGCCATAACTAATCTCATTAAAGAAGCAACCACCACTACCAAAAAATTTATCATATAAACTTTCACAAAGAAACTGGCCAAAACTACCATAGACAAGATAGCTCATCCCACGCCACAGAGTTCTCAATATGTTGAGCAGTATGCCACTGCAACTTGTACTAGCAGTAGGTTCTAAAATAATGCCATGGAGAGCGAAGAGTATGTAACCTGCTCTCCATATTGGGTCTCCCTGATTTTGAACAACAAAGGATATTAGACATAAAAGTAAGGATGTTTGTACTCGATGGGAGAATGATTGAATACAAAGTCATATTTATGATCCAATATGAAGTGAATATAAATCCTGAGTAGTTTATAGAGGCTAAGACTCATGTTGCAATTTTGTTATAATACATTTCATGAAGCTATAGTTGAGTTGGATACTTGACTTGGCAATATCTCATGCATGACATGAGGCTATGGGATATGCACACTGGAGTTTGAGGTGATATCACAATGTGAATATGCAAGATGTGAATGGCTATCCATGTTTTTCTTAGGGTTTATGTTAATCTTGTCATCCTTCAAGTTTATATAGAAAGCTATATGGAATATAACAGTGCAGATACTGAGGAAAATGGCCTTACGCAACATGTAACTAATAGAGGAGCTGCCCTCTAAATAGTAATCCATAGCATATTTGATGTGCAGCACTATGAGGCCTGTTGAACCTGCACATTAACTGGATTACGATGATACACATGTGATTATGTGCACTGTACACTATGCATCTTTCTGCATTGAATGAACTTGACACCAAACAGCGAAATGCACTTCATTGCATGCTCCCCTGTATGCTCTATAGTACACTCCTAATTGCACCTGATTTTACACTCCCAGTGTGCTTGACTGACACTTCCAAGTAAGTTTGCAAGTACACATCCAAGTGAGTATGTGCTCAAGTGCACTCCCACCAATGTTCTCACAGAAGCTCCCAATTCCTATCGATGGAACACTCCCAGCTTGCTAGACCATACGCTCCCATGTACGCTGTCGAGAGGTTTCCAAGAACACCTCCAAACCAGTTCTTAAGTACACTCTTGGACCTGCTCTGAAGGACGCTTTCAATTGGAATTATTGGCATACTCCCAGCCTGCTTGACTGTACACTCACAAGTACCCTCTCAAGAGACTAGACCTCCCAATCTCACTGAACTATATGGTCCCATTTACGCTCCTGTGTGCTCGATGTAGAGACTTGCTGAGTTGCAGGCCCAAGGCACCAGGAGGTGTTGTATGGTGGGCATTGTTAGGAAGGCATAGTTTGGCTGGCGGCTTTACATAAATCACTGGTACTCAAGATATCAACTTAAAGCGAGACATGGTTTGTGTTCATACTGCGAAATTACATATCTGATTACTTCCTCCTTGGAATACATTTCCACAGATCGTAGCATGCCAAATTGAAATTGTCCCAAGCTCTAGGTGTAAGGTTATTGTGAATCAGTTAGTTTGGAGTTGTAGAAGCCCTAGAGAAGATGTTACTGATTACTTTCCTGTGTACATGTAGTATCATTTCAAGAGGGCAATCTGGAAGGTGGTTGTTTGGATTCTGGGGAGTATTATGAACTGGTGCAGGGCAAGAGTGGACAGTGGTAACACAAGGATGATATCTCCATTCTAAGGTTATCGTAGATCATGCACAGCAGAAGGAGTCATTATCTGAAACTGTGAAGTGTGAGTTCAGAGGAATTGAGTGGATTTGTGTGCACCGCACCATAGTTGGAGTTGGTTTGAAGCATAAGTTTTGTTTCTTAGGTGTAGCAGAAATAGTGATAAGATATTTAATAGTACTCATCTGCTTCTTGGATGGTCTTTTGCTTTGTTTTTCCTCTTACTCTTTAGTTCTTGGTAGAATTTCCCATCCTATTATAACCCCTGCGAGATTGCCCTTTCCAAGCTGCTGTGTATCCTTCACCATTAGTTGAATACTCTTTACTGCTTCACCAACCATAGCAGCTTGAGCATTTGCAATATGTGCCTGTTCACTCATGTATTGGGCAGTGTGTGAAAAGCACAATATCAATTTACAGCCATCACATTCTGGTACACATTGAATAAAGCTGTGAGTATAATTGGTATGCGATCGAAGTTTACACTTCGTGTAAGCAGCTTGTTCCAGTGGATATTCACTCTGTTGTTGCGATGTAATGATCTGCCGGAATACTGAGAGTAGTGGGAATTTCGGGTTTGTGAAGAACTGGTCATGAATTGAACGGACGGATCCCAGTTTTCCCAATTGCCTTGTCAACATTTTTTGGTTAATAAGCCAGAGCTTTGGTCTGCATATAAAGAGCACAAAGTAGTCATGATTTATACCAATAGTAGGAGTTAGAATGTGGTCCACCACTGCTTTCTGGTAGTGAATTTGAAGATGTGAATATAGTCCAACCTCAAGAGGTTGCAATAGATGTGTGGTGTGTGGTGGAAGACAAAATACAACAATATCATTGTGCTCACAGTAAGAAAGATACTTGTAGTGACATGTGAGACATGGCACCCCAATGCCAATTGTGGGGATTCCCCCAGACATTCCTCCTGGGAAATCAGATCATATACCATTGTCAAACCACCATATCCAATTTTGATTCCAGTCCACCCCTTAGGTAATACTGTCCAGTGTACATTTATATGTTTCCCTTCAACTGACTCATTCCAATCGGATATATATTGACTGTATTTTCCAATCCAGTATGGTGGAAACTGAAAGTCATTTGCTAACCCAGCATTGCGAGCAGTAATGAAGTCGCAGTTTCCATCATTCATGACTCATGGATTCTTTGTGCCTGAACAGGTAACTACTCAAGTTTGTGGAGAAATACTCATTACTATGTCTTGCTCATTGATGTTGGTTATTGCATAGAGCACATATTTGTGCTGCTGAATTATTATGCCAAGTGTTCAAAAGTGTTTATTGATAATATGAGGAATATTTGGATCAGCTTATTGGCAATTGATATGATTTGCGAATATTGTTTCATGAATAGGTTGCCAATCAACCAACCCCACATTCCATTTCTTTCAAATGATATTTTGTTGCAGAAGTTTATGCCCTTGTGTAATGTATCATATGTGTACTTGTTGCTCCATCCCTAATGTTGGTTGATGCAATACCATTTCCGTTAGATGATCTACTCACCGTGCAAATCCATACTTGTCCAAGTTTAAACTGTATTTCACAATAGCTCTCCCTGCAGCAGGAGGAATGATTTGTTTGCTCTGGAGTGCTTCCTATCAGTTGTGACGGCTGTTGCTTCAGTATGCATGACTGGATCCTGGGAAGATCATATGCTTCAGCCACTTTTATCAAAGAGGTCAAGGTAAAAGCCTCTAGACCTTTCAGTGCAGTATTGTGTCGAACTTATAGTGTCAATTTGAGAATTTTCCTTCGCACTTTGACATTTGGAATTGTCCATGTAGAGGGCTGGTGAATGGTGGGGATGAAGAGAGTAGAGACCTTTGTTTAGTGCAGAGTAATTTCACTTGCTGGCAGATTACCTGGCTACCTCGCTTCACAAGGATGTCTCACATCCTCATCATATAGATTATGGTCTGTGGCATGTGCCATGTGGCAGGTGGCAGGTACCTGGCAGTGTATCATGTCCAAAATGATGTCAGCAGTCGGTATCATATTCTGAATTGTCTCATCTGTGTTCCCACTGTGTCGAGATCGCACAATGCCTCATGGTCATAGTGTAATCCATTACAGCCATAGATCCTGCAGGAAAGGTTGCCATTTGGATCTTGGGGAGAGCAACCATTCAACTCAGATTTTCAAGTTGAATCTGCTGCCTCCATTCCATTGATTGTGGTTGTATGTGTGTGTATTCAGTCAGAGGCTGATGAGGATGGCCTTGGAGATTGTATTGCTGAATGCAATGGTGATTATATTGGTGATGGCAACAGTGATGACTACAGTAATGGCAATGGTAATGGCAATGGTAATGGCAATGGTAATGGCAATGGTAATGGCAATGGTAATGGTAATGGTAATGGCAATAGCAATGGCAACGGTGATGGTGATGGTAATGGTGTTCAGAGTACCAGAAGTACTTAGACAAGTAGGTTGGCTACTTCAATGTCAGCATTAAAGCTTTCGCAGATTAAGAACCATTTGGTAGTTAAAGCTTCCCCAAACTCGAAGTTTTCCATCAGCCAAATGATCATTATTGAACAGACTACTCTTCATAAAGTACGGCTCTCTCAGGTGCAACTTGCTACTACCCAGGCTGTTCAGCTGGCTCTAATTTAGACTTTCAGCATGGCTTTCAAACAGTCTCCTGACTGCCAGCAGGCTCTCAATTCAACTGGAAGCAAAGACTGCAGATAGTAAATGCTGATGTAGATTCATCTCCGGCTGCTAGTGATATATAGTTTCTTAGGCACACATGACACCCTCTATTGATTGACTATCGATGACAATAAACTCCACATTATACAGGGGACCACAGGAAAGTTGCTATAACCTATGCTGGTGTGGGTGAGTCAGCCAAAAATTGATTTGCACTTTTGCTGATAGAGGTCAACCATTAACAAAGAGCCAGACTGGATTTGTGGTTGAAACCAGTGATATGGTGGTGGAAGCACCAGTAGTCAGGTATGTGCAGGCGTATGTGAAGGTGTATTGATTGTATAGTGTGATAAGACATATGGCAGTGATATAAGGTTGATTGATAACTAATAGTGCTGACTACAAAAGAAGCAAGTTTCATCATAGTCCTTGGCATAGTGACATTCATACTCCCAATTGGGTCAACACTCCTGTAGCAAAGCTAACCCGTTCCATTCAAACGAAAGCCGGCAACCAAGAAGAAGCGTAGTGAATCAAATCTCGTGGATTCGCTCCAAACAAACATTCACAATCAATGGACTTCTGTACCGCATTCCCACTGATATTCCCAGGTCTGATGCCATTCCTGTGGCCATTGCTGAGGCTATTCCTGACAGTGATTCAAATTTCATTACCGATTCCTATCCCAAGGCCTATTGAAAATACAGAAGTATCCACATTTCTCTTTACTAATATTGTATCTTTCTTGAGTATTTCTCCTCACAATAAGATGGTACTTCATGGATAAGAATACTGTGGTGTGTTAATAACTTTTGATACTTTTGTTATTTTTTGATAAAGGTTGTCTAGAAAGTTCCAGCTAGAACTTGTCTAGAACCTTCTGTTTAATTCGATTGGAAGAGGGATTGATCAGCACTTATCTTTGAAGATTGCGCCTAGATTGTCCTGTGTGATTTCTTACGGTTTTTATGTATATTTTTACAGTTGCCGAGTATTTCTCTGTCTGTTTAAGTTATCAATCCATGACCATGGTCACGGACAATCGCTCGTTTGCTATTGTATATACAGAAGCTGTTTCTCTGGATAGAGAACAGTTCTATAAACTTCGTCAGACATCGACAGGAATAATACATTATCTCCTTCGAACTTCCTGCCTTTAGTGTTTGCTTATATTTCGAACACTTCTTGAATTTGTTATATTAGCATTACTTCTCCTTCGTCTATTTCTATTGAGATTCTAATAGATCTCTTTGGACTTTCGCTGTTACAATCTATTAAGGCCATCTTCACATCCAATTCTGATCATTTCCATTGCACCACAATCCATCAGGAAGGTGAGCTTTGGTTGCAGCATTCAGAAGCAGTCAGTGAGCATCTCCACAGTCAGTTTATAGTGGAAGTCAATCACACTATCTCTATCCATATCCAGAGCTCAATAGTTTTTGGTTGCAAAGTGTGTAACTGCAGTTCAACAGTAGATTCTGGTCTTGATGCTCACGATCAGAAACTGTGAATCTGAGATTATCTGAGGGATAGTTGGAATGCTGAGCACTGTCAAGCGATGCAAGATGTGGGTGCGTCTCATGCAGCCAAAGCCAAAGGCATAGTATTCTGCATGAGTTGTCAACAAGGCAGTCAAATTCTGTGTTCTCGATCTCTAGTTGACCACTCCTCCAAAGGTGATGACTAGTTCACATGTCGATCAATTGTCATCTGGGACTCCGGTATCATCTGAATCAACAATCCATTCAAGTGCGCCTTCTGCTTCTGCTCTGACGCAGAGTCCCCAGGCCTTCGTACCATTGATGTACCAAAACTCACGCCTCTGAGCTATATATGCTCATTGCTCAGGTGGTGAGTGTATTGGCTGAGAACTCTGAAGGCATATGTGATATTGAGCCCAGTGGTGGTAATCATGTACATCAGGATTGTGAGCATCAATTGGTGTCTGGTCGGATTGCAGGGTCCTTCCACAGGCTATCTCTTGTGAAGCTTCATTGCCGTTGGCCTGGCACCTTGTCTGTACTGATCTAGGCTGAACTTTGCCAGGATTGCCAGAATGTAGCTGTGTTGAGGGATGTTTCGTCATGTGATGCTCCTGAATGCATTAGATGTCTATGCTGCAATAGCATGAAACACTCTGAAAATTATGCATCTGGAACCACTCCTTCATCTGACACTTGATCTTCCCAATGAAACCCTTGTTAGCAATAATGATAACATCATCGACATATAGAACAACTGTGGCAATGGCCATGAGATGATTCTCCTTGCCATGCAGGACAAATAGTCCTTCATCAATACTTGATGCCATGAACCCAATCGAGATCACAAAGTGTTCAACAGTGCTATGCCAAATGTGCCAGGACTACTCCAGTCCATAAAGAGACTTTGTCAAGTGGAGTTACATCTTTGGCGAAGTATTTGATTTTCAATCGCTGTATCAGCTCCCATTCTGGGGCAAAAGAATATATCCCTGTGGTGGGTGCATGCACATCTCTTCTTCCAAGTCAACTGCCAAGACAGCCATGAATATGTCCATTTGATGAATCTCCAGATCATACTTGGCAGCAAGTGTGAGTTTCAGGCAAATATGGCCCAAGAGAGCTTTGAGTTGATGTGTAGCCTTGTACTCAATGCTGTTGATTTCATGATTTCCTCTACAGACTATCCCGGCCTTGAACCACTGAGCATTGCCTGCTGAATTGTGCTTCATCAAGTATATGCAGGAACTTTCTGAAGTGTATCTCACTTACAGAATGTCCACGAAGTCTCCAATGACTTAATACGGATGAATTAGATCAAACTCTGCTTTCATCACTGGATTAGAATTCTGGGTGAGCAGAGACTCGAGGCACTGGTTCGTAAGACTTTGGATTGTTGATCCGATCCTGATGATTATGGTTTTTGGAGATGGCAGCTGCAGCGTGGATTGGAATCATATCCTGGAGATTCTCATCTTCAAGAGTCAATTGTGCAGACTCTGCCAACTATGTGTTGAATGTGGAGTGTCGGTGACTGCCTCCAGCCGGTGGCTTCCACGCATCCGCTCAAGGCCAGGCTATTGTATGGATAACGTCTTTAGCTTCAGAGGTAATTCATCGTCCAATGGCTCCCCCGTTCGATTCTTCAAGTGTCCATTCCTGGCTGGGTGCTTCCCATCTGGCTGAGATGTTTGAAATCACTTCACCGCAGGTATGTGTTCCACGATGCCATCTCTATGGCTGTGCTCATTCAGGATCGCTTTATCTGCAGCATTCAGTGCTTTGTAGCATGTTTCTTCGCTCAATACCACATTGCTGGAGCAGTGAAGCATCTTGGCCAGTGGGTTGTTTACCAAGTACTGCTCAGTCAATACACTGTACCAACCAAATATGCCAGGAGTAGCTCTGTAATTCATCTTGTTTCATTTCCCATTCACAACCTGGATGAAACCCGAGGATTCAAACACTCGGAGATACTTCGAAGATGGCTTCCGCCCGTGCAAGGCCATTTACGCAGTCTTACTGAGCACTAATCATGTTGTAGTGCAGTGTTGGAGATTACCGCCACTGTGACTGCAACAGCCCAGTACATCTTTGACAGTCTGACATCATCCAGCATGCAACATATGCACCCCATGATTGTGTGGTTCAGCTGTTTGACGACTCCGCTACACTCAAGAATGTATGGTGCAGTCATTTCCTTTGAGGATCGTTCTGATTTTAAGTATTCTGCAACCATCTTCTTGGAGGTATACTCACTGCCTCCATCAGTTTGAAATCCCTCCATTTGCTTACCCGCCTCCTGTTCTCAAATAGCTTTCCTATCTTCGAATTTATCCAGGGCTTCAAATACGTACTTTATTCTGCACTAATCTGTATTCCTTGTGGGGTCAGTGATGAAGTGCAGCATTTATTGACATTCTCCAATAGATGTTTGCCATTGTCGTACTGCTACTCACCTTATTTCTGCTTGGAGAGTCTGGATTTCTGCCATTAAATTCCAGATCTGGCACAACAATCTATGACCCCAGATGATCATTTGGAGTTTGACACTTGGGGCAAGCATGTATTCAATACCCATCACATTGGCATGCAGGATGTGATCAGCTAGCCAAGATGCGAGAATTGGCCAGGGACAGTGCATTTTGCAATTGAAACAAGGACACAGAGCACCAGAATTGATGCCTCCTTCTGCAGGATATTGATTGACTGGTTTCGCTACTGTTTTGGCAATATAATACTGCGCCTCTTGGTGTAAATTCTTCATGGCTGATATCAGATGTGGACATCCTTTGGGATTTGGGTGGCACAAGGAGAATGGCAATCACAACATATACATGCTAGCTGAATTTGCATTATACAGAGGACTGGCTATTCAAAATGTTCAGATGTCTCAGCAAGCACATCTCTCTTCCAAAACTATTCTTGAGCTGAGTCTCATTCGATCCACAGATTAGTGGAACAATGATTACCACTGCTGGAAGTCTAACCGATGTCTCCCACCACCAGTCTACTCCATTCATCTTGGAATACACTACATAGCCCTTCTCATTCAAGGTACAGATTGCTGAAGTGACATTATATTACTGAATTGGGTTCTGGCAACTGATGTACCATGGACATTCAACAGGGTTTCAAATATTGAAAATGCTCCAACTGTCATGGGTGGACCATCAAGTGTCTCTTGTTGTGGCTGGTGGTTATGATTTCCATACATTTGGATATATATTTGCACAGTGGACATATAGAAACTGTGCTCCGATATCGTGCGTCAGACTTGGATACAGCTGTCATGACATTGTAGCTTAGAAAATAGGGCATCAGTGAATCCAATAGCCGGTTTCGCATCTTTTGCACAGATTATTCTTTATTGCTTGTATCAAATGAGATCTTCAAATATATTGTAATCTGAATTGTTACTCACTATTCTCCCAGTTGTAGGATGCACCATGGTTTCAGGATTTTCCATTGCCAACTAGGTTCCCATGGAGACTACCTCCTCATGGTCCGATGAATGGATCAGATAATTCGGTTATTGGAGAAATCTGTATCTGTTATCATATTAGGAGTGTTTTTTTCCATGTAATTTCACTCTCTTCATGGGCTAGAATGATATGATCAACATCATTTGTGTCTGTTGGACTTTCAAAAGACAAAGAGAATTGATGTCAATGTGGCAGGTGGCTCTGTCGTGCATTGGTCTGTAGTAGCAGCTGACTCTGAGGGCTGATTTGCAGATGACACTTAAAGTGTTGCCATCAGACAAGCTTTCTCATTCAGTCTGAATTTGGGCTTTTTACTGCCTCAGAGGCCTTTATTAGTGGTCTGGGTACTAATGGCATTGCTTGAGGACAGATAAATAATTAGAGGGTGTTTGTGGTTCATTTGATGAATTCACTTATCAAGTTTCCAGTTCCCATACAAAGAATACCTACAGAATAGGAGAATTGCACTACATTGGCTGCTGGTGTTGTGGGGTGAGTAATTGCGATATGTCAGAAGGGAAGAGTATAAGTTGTAAAACGGAATACTTAAACAATGTAGAGCCATGTGGGTGATCCTTTTGTCTTCTGGTTATATAATATTTGACAACGCAAATCAAGTTTGACAATACATCTAAAGTATATTGAAGTATAACACTTTTGACAGTAAAGAGATTCATGATAGACTCCAAACCTGGTGGATGAGATAGGTCTAGTAGAGGGAGAATGCTGATGGCTTGAATTGGGTAGCTATGGGTACCAGGGGCAGATCTGGGTGTGGTTGCCAGTGTGCTTCTGAATATTGTCTACAAGTTTCACAACCAACTCTTTGTTGACAATGTGTTGATGATTAGCAACTATTATAAGTCTCAATGATCACCAAACAACTTGTCCAATCTAATAAAAGCCCTGCCAGCATTTAATCAGCCCAGGTTATCAATATATCCTTTTGACATTCCAGTTTTGGCGGGCTAAATTGGTCCACTGGTGATATACCATTTGCATAGATATACAATGAGGAAACTCATTGGAATTTCACCTTGATTGAGTTGACCATACATGTGTCCACAGTCACAGCTGATCAGTAGTATATATTGAAAGCTATTCTAGATATTTTACCCAATGCCTCCATCTTTCTTGCACTTCATGCACACTGTATTCGCACCGCAAATAACCACCATTGAATTGTGACGGGTTGCACCACCCTGAGTCTAATTGGACACTGAAACCACTGACCGCTGATGTTACTGCCACCAATCTCGTCCTGCCTTTGCAATCACAGTAGCTTTATAATTGTGGTTGATGTTGAATTAGGAGTTACCACAGCAGGTTACATCGATATAGTCTACATCACATAGCAATAGTGACTAATCAGCCCAAATAATGGGACCCTAAACACACTGGGGGCCACTAGTCATAGATGGACTGTGATAATCAAGACACTAGCAGGGATGTAAATGTCAAACAAGAAATGGCCATGTTTAAAACAGGTGGCTCCATCTATGGCAAAGTGCCAAAGGCATTCATATTGATTTCCATCTGTAATGATAGCACACCCAATGAGTAGTGAGAGCAGGTGTTGTAGCAGCAGGTCAAGGACAGATAGACTGAGATGGAGTCAGATGGTGATGAGGACAAAGATGACAAGGATGCGAAGCACAACGATATAGAGGACAAGATGTAGGAGGACAAGAACATGGATAATACTATGAATGATGATATAAACAATGACGATGTGGAAAAGAAGATTGTATACCACAAGCCTGAGAATAATGCAATTGAGCCCAACAAGGTTGTGCGCAATGAGGTCATATACATCTTTGTCAAGTCTAATATGGTTGAGTGCAAATTGCAGGTGGACAGCCTATAGAATGTGGACAGCTTGAGCATGGAAATTGAGGCCAACCAAGACAAGGAGGATGATTGTTTACTCCAAATTATCATGGAGACAGTGGATGGTTACCTAGTGAGTATCATGTGCTATCAAAAGGAATATTCCTGACCACTATACAGGGATACATGTCTCTCAGAACAGGTGAATTCTATAACATGCCATCAGCTATGGTAGATCTTCTCCTTGCAGTTGCAAAAGGATTGGTCAAAATCTGCAAACAGTATATCCAAATCAATTGGTACATCACCTGGGAACTCATAATAGTCAGCGCCACCAAGGGTACTGAATGGTTACACATGCACTACTGGAGGCCAGCAGTGCAGTATAATATCAGAATGCAGAACTTGGCATGGTAGTGGCATTATTCTCCGATGCAGTACTCCTGGAAGACAGCAATGAGACGGTCTCATATAGGTGCAGAGAGGATCTCATCGGGTGGGTGGTGGAGACACTTGGTTGCCATTGGCTGGAAAATACTGAATCACAAATTGTGCCTCAGAACAGTGATCTTTGTCCTAATAAATGGGATGTTAGACTGTTGACAATTCGATGAGTTGTACGCAAGACGATGGAGGCAACAATACCATCAGAACAGTACCTATTCATCATAATCAACATACTGACGATGACAATAACCAGTTCAAGCGGAATAACTCAAGTGTCCCAAAGAGGTTGTTTATGTGCTCCCAACCAGATTAAATGATAAATGTTGTTTGTCCTCTATCTAGAAGCTAAACAATGGAATAGAACTATCAGTCTAGACAACAACACAGTGCACATTCCCAACCATGGAAGTCATAGCATTATAGCTTGAAGTCCAGAGAGTATGTACAGAGGTTATAGCACAACGGCATACAGCTCAAAGGCATCCTGAAAACCATTTTGAAACTCTGGAATCCCACCCAGTAGGAAGGACAAAGCAGAATCTATTGGGGTTGGCAGACATCTGCATGGGAACTGACAATGGTGTCTTGGCAATTGCTGGATGTACCCTATTCCATGGTCCATGGAGGTGTGGAGCAACACCAAGTGGTAGGGAAGATCTAAATCATTACAATGGAGACCATGCTTTGTGGTGTACACTGATGCATATAAATGAGGAGAGGACCCAAAAAGGGCAAGTGGAAAAGAACAAATACTGAAGACACTGCTTGGCAAACAAATAAGTAGTCAACAACATCTAGAGATCCACAGCAACAGGAACCATATGTACAACTGGAACTCTTGGAACTACCAGAACAGTTGACTTCTGACTCATCCATTCACATTCCCACAGTTGATCTGACTCCCACAGTTGATTCTTCTCTCACGGTCAATTCTACTTCTACTGCTGATCCTACTCCCAACGCCAATCCCTTTCCAGGGATTTGCCCTCCCATCAATCCAGGTTTACAGGTTTCCCCTATACCAGTTTGCCCTCAAATCATTTGCCCTCTTCTGGATTGCCTTTATACAGTGGCTGGCACCGTTAGTGTGTCGTATGATTGCAGTTTGCAGTGATTGGACCATCAATGTCCGCCGGCAAAATAGGTGGTACAATGTTGGCCAATCTGGCACCACGATGCAATGAATGTCATCAACTGTATGAGATACTTCAATAACAATAAGAATACTATCTTCATCCTGGTTTTTTGGTGGCCACTAGAAACAACTTTGCACCAGAGGTTACGGGACATGAGTCTATTGGGCTGGCTGAGTGTATGATTGATCATGCTATAAGTGAAGTCTGGTCTGGTTTCACAGTTCTTCCCATGGGAAAGCAAGATCATTATAGTGTAAGATGAGAATGTCTTGCCTTGCCATAATATTACTTGGGGCAAAGATACCCTGAATCCTGTCCTTCTCACATAACAGTAGGCTGTACCTGTACCTGAGAAATCAAGGCTTTCAGCCACTGTTACAACGAATCATATGCCGACAGCAGTTAACAGCATTCACCTGGTTGATGAATCTTCTGCAGCTAGCAGTATAGACATTTGGTTGTGAATTGGTATCTCTGTCTTGGTGACCAATGTAATGGAGTGGTATTCAGCAGGCTTTAGTTTGGGTTTCCACCAGTCATTTATTGAGACTAACTGGCTATGGCATTTGGAAACTATTTTTTGAGAATTCAATTGGGTATTCTGCTACAAATATATCTTGCGACTGTAAAGCTGCTTTCAGGATGATATTGTACTGGCTGCACATTGTCCATGAGCGATTTAATGTTGTTTGGGTATTGTCGGATGGACTTCCTTTCCATATCTGTATGTCCTGTTTCTTCTGTATTAAACTCATTCTGTTGTTTTCTAGTGGATCATACATTACTACGAGGGGCTTGAGGGCCTCATGCAGTGGAAATATGAGAATTGAGATCTGGATAAAGACATTCTAATGCAACTTGGCTTATTGAGATCTAGGTCAAACTCTAGGTCCAGTGGGAATAAAGTTAGGCTAATCTGAATGTTAGCCCCACAGGATCTAGGTTATTGTGATCTGGATGAATATCTCTACCCAGTGGTATTATAGTTACAGAGATCTCAGTGTTTGCACAGTAGAATATGGATTATTGAGATATAGACAAAAATCTACATCCAGCTGTATTAAATTTAGAGAGGTTTTTGATTTCTAATAGCAGTGGGCAGATAAAAGAGATCTGGATCAAAATCTCCATCCAGCAGAATTTAGGTTACAGAGTACCACTAATACACACAGCTCATCCAGAGCACAACTAACTAGATACACAATGAAGAGTGCACTCTCTGAGGCATACTTCTTTCCTCTTTCAACCATGTTGGGTATTTATTTGATGCATTTTATCAGTAGTAATGACACAGCATGACACATTACATTGATGTTCAGTACAAGTGCTGCGGCCAAATTTGCAGCCACTGGCTGTTCAACAAGACTGTTCACAGAAATGCAAGTTTTGAAAGAAGTTGAAGAAAGTCCTCTTTCATAAAGTGAAGATGAGTTTAGGGAAACCCCACACCCCTCGGCCAACTAATCAAGTTAAGTGAAGAGTAAATATATACCCAATAGCCCAAATGCTGTGCTAATGTAGAATAAAATACAACATACATCAAGGCCACAGACAAACAACTCTCAGACAATTTGAATAAATGTGATGATATCCATGATGAACTTCTCTTCGACTTAGTCTCCACTACTCGAAAACTTCAACAGGGGACTGCAGCAACTGGACTTTAACAACCTGTCTAGCACACCAGCTTATTATCTCACATGATTGCACAATATCCAAAACAGTTAGTCTGATTCAAGTTTAAAATGTGACAATTATGACGTAAGAGAATCTGGAGACATCACTTGACCAAAAATTCCAATTCTCTTCAGAGTGCTGAGCTTTTGGGGGGTATTAGTTTATATCTACCTAAAACAATACCATGCTGCATGAAAGAATTCCACTTACTACAGCCTGAATCCAAAGCTAATTTAGATAATTCTCCATCTGACATGGTCACTTTCAGTCACTTTATACCAATAATTTACCCTACTTGCTTAGTGCCCCACATATACTGAATTTTCTGTACCCTATACTGGATTTTCCATGCAAACTCAGCCCAAACTAATTTGGTTGAAATTCTCACTGAAATGATGTATAAACTTGGTGAGGAGCAATGTCACCGGGCTCTGTTACAATTTCATTCCTTTGTAATACAATTTGAATTTTAACACTTCCATTTACATCTTGGTCCAATTGAAAGCAAGATTTGAGGCCAGTTATTGACTACTGGACAAATCCAGCGAAATAGACCATACAAATAGCAGCCACCAGACACCCGTTATCTGTCTGAAATGAACCACCTTAGTCAACCTTTATGAAAGCCACAATAGAATACTTGTAAGCCTCCGATTCATAATTTCTATCACTGAATAATCTCCTCATATCTATGGCATGTAGTCCAGTGAATTCCCTGCAAAGCATCATATTGAAACAAAGAGCCTGGATGTCCGTAATGTTCCATTCTAACCCATAGAGTCCCCGCTAGTACTGTGCTATAGCTGATACTAATTGTAAACCTTGCGAGATGGAAAATCACATATGTCTACTTTTGGCTGAAGACATATGACATAGTGGTACCATTGCACACAAGAGCGAGTGAGTATATATGGAGAAGTATATTGCAAGATATTCAATTGATATCCAAGTGCCACTACAATGATGATGCCTCTGTGATACATGCCTATATGGTGTTAGTCAGATACCACTTTCCGCCAAATGACTTGGACAGTACGATTGTATTTTTCCCCTCTATGCACGCAGACCGTATTGGCTACATCCGATAGTTAATGAGTAGTCCACTATTAATGGTATATGCAAACATACAAGCCAGTAAGTTCCATAACTGATTGACACTCTATTACCACCTTATGGTGGATCTGATGTATTGACAATATCCACTTCACATTGGCAGATATCTGATGGTACAAACCACACATGCCCATGCCATTGATACTTGGCTGAGATGTAATGAACAGAATAGAGAATTATTAACCAGAGGACAATTCAAATATCCAAACTGCTTCCGTATTGTGATTATCTCCACACCGATCCTCTGTACCTCTCTATCCCCAGCAAAACACAATGTTCTGGGTCAAACTCATCAACTCAACTGTAGGCATTTTGAACCTTCTCCTATGGCTCCCAGCTTGTTAGTGTGTAAATGTAACTACCACAGTGGATGAGGTAATACATCAAATAATATCGCTTGCTTCAGTTGGATATGTAGTCAACCTTCCATTCCTCTGTCTCATGGACTCTCTTTTAATGTAGTGTAGATGATGGTTGGCCAAAAACAGGTGGTGTCTACCAGTCGAGAAGCAGTACATGGCAAACATTGTATCTCAACAGTGTTCTCATCGAGACTAATGTGTAGCATATTTATCGAGGATCTTACATGCCATATACAGTCGAGGGTGATTATAATCAAGCTTTTTTCAAGGCTTGGATATTCGCAAGTTGCTGGTTGAATGCCATACTATATGTCCAACAGCTACAGTCATCTCTTTCCTGGTGGTGTACAATGATTGACATGCTTTAGCCTGGTGTATTGTTTTTCAGAATCTGGTCAGTCTCTTCTATGCAACCCATTCCCACGTCTGTATCCACCTGAAATCTGACACTGAGTGTTTTGGGCAGCTTGAATTGAATGCTAGGATGGTAGTTGCAGTACACCAAGATTGTTATTGTGAGAGTGAAGTGGTGAACGGAGGAACACTAAGCGGAATCTTCCTGTGGTAACAGTTCAACCCAGGTATCCTACTTGTACATTCAAAAGGCACAGAGTGACTGCTGTTTATGTGGTTCTGCTAGTTGGTCTGACCATCTGTCTGTGGGTGGAAGGTAGTTATGAGTGGGTGATTGTTATATTGGTAGGAGGAGATTTTGTCCCACATTGACTGGGGAATGCTTTGCAGCAATGAGCTGTAACAGTATCTGGTACACCTCATTCTGGGAACATGATTGCAATAACCATTTGTGGTAACTCACGGGATTGAATGTCCTTTCTGTTGTTCATGTGGATCACAATTGTTCTCAGGTAGTGAACATTTGCCATGATTCCAGTGGACATGGTTGTTGATAATACTGGCAAATCAGTAACGAAATTGGTGGTAAGTCCAGTATCTGAATCAATTGGTGGTAATAGTGACATGTTGATTCCATAGCATGCATAATATGGCACCTTGATTTGGTGACACAGCTTGCAGCCAGCAAACTACTTCTATATTTCTACCTCTATTGTAGGTCAATAAATTTCCCTTGATACAAATTTGGCAGTCTTGGTGTCTCAGAAGAAACCTGATTCATGCAAGTCCTTAACAAGGCTGATTACTCAACTGCAGTGTGCAATTGGTATGGATATCCACCTTTGATATGCCAGATCTCCATCCATTGATCTCAATGAAAACTTTTCTGTGGATGAAACATTGACCAAGGTTTGTAATATTTGCATATCAAAATGTGATTACTCCAGGGCTCCCTTGATGACTGGTATAAGATTACCATTTGATTCAGTAATGGTGGTCAGTGCTACACTGGGCGGCATCCATATCCTTAGTCCTTATAGTAAATCTGCTAGTCGTGTCTTTTCAATGGTCCATCTGCTGATCACCTCTTGCTATCTAGGTGTTCAGAAATAAAGTTGTTTAAAGACCAAATCTCTGCCTATCTATCTTGCCACTGAGAGAGTATTTTTGACTTTTCATAATACTGAAGGTTCATGTGGTTATGTTGTATGGGGATATAATCATTCGCTCCCTCAACACAGTGCAGCCAGTGCTTTATAATTTCCACAATGGCCTACCACTTCTGATCATACATACGATAGTTCCAATTGGCATGAAGAATTTCAGAGAGTTGCAGTTGACTGTCCTGAGAATCCCAAAACTGTCATACTGGTTGAGAACACTGCTGATTGCAATGCGACTTGTATTGGTCAGTAGAATACTGAACTTTGCCCGATTGAAATGCTGGAGAATAGCCACATTGGCGGAAACCCTTCTCAACTTCTGAAACCAAAGTTGGCCATCTGGAGTCCATTCCCATTTGTGGGCTTTACGCATCCTGTAATTATCTCCATTGCTGAGTCGATCTCATGTCAGTGTAGGTACCATTGCAGAATTCATGATGTATTGCCGGTAGAAGTAAGTATATTGAACAAGAACCTGTACAACTTGAAGAGACTCTGGGGTTTGCCTATGCTCAATTGTGATTCGATCGTCTGATACAGTGCCTATTCCATCAGAGATAACGAGAATTCCGACAATGTATACCACTGTGACTCCAGAATGGGACATTGCTGCTATGCTGTTGAGACCAAATTTCAGTAGTCACTCCAGTACTTGATTCACACCAAGATAGATGGAGTTACTACTGGGATTATCCAGCTGGAATCAGTTCTATGTCTGCTCCATTGTCTATCTTATCGAGCCCTGGTTGTAGATGATGTGGAGATTATTGAAGTATAGAATAACTGTAGCAATGACATTGCCTTGCACCTCCTCATCGTTGAGCACGAACAGTAGTCCATCAATACTGAATACGATACACTCAAAGATAACCTGTCCTTCAAAAGGTCTCACAAAATGCAGGAACACATCATCAAGCTACAAACAAATCTTCTCCGGTAGGGTACTGTCTTATATGATACCTGTTGTAATCTCAGATTGGTTTTTGATCACGTGGATGTATCTCTACCATGGGTAAGTGTAGATTTCTACATTCAAGTAATGGTCTATGAATGCTATATATACATTCATTCAATGGATCTTGAAATTGTATTTGGTGTCCATTGTGGGTGCATTTCAGGAATGGCCCAGGCTAGCACCTTGGGCATATGAAGCTTAGTAGTTGATACTTTCAATTTGGTGATTTCCTCAACCAACTAGCCTGGTCTTGAACTGCGGTAGATTGCCTGCTTCATAATGCTTCATCATGGATCCCCAGTTACTTGTTACAGTCTTGCATTGCTGATACTTCCCTAAATGTCCAAAGACTTGATTCAGATCAATTACATCAAAATCTTTGTTTATCATTAAATTGCATCTCATGGTCATAGGAGTCTTGATTGTTGCTATATATGGCTGCAGATATTCAATCCCATCATCATGATTCCAATTGTCAGCAAATGCAGTGACAGTGTAAATTGTAGTCATATCCTTGAATTTCTAATCTTTTAGAACCTATTGTGCCATCTGTGTCAACTTGCTGGCATGGTTTGAATAACTTCCTAGAGCCAGTGGTTTCCATACACCAACATGTGAAGTTTGAAGGATAGCTGATTCTCATGACTGCTTGCTTGGTTGTAGAGTCTCTGGATGAGACTGCAAATCAAATGATTGCTACTTTTGACAGATGGTTGGTTGCATGTCGGTGGGTTCGAGTTCTTCGATGATATATCCATTGCAGTGCTTTAGTACCATCACTTCCTTTGCAGCATTGGGTGTGGTGTATTGACTGACATTGGTATTTACCACGTTTCTGGAGCAGTGACATGACTTGGATACTGAATTATATATAATCTACTGCGTAATCGATATGCTATATGCATCCAATATACATTCAGTTGCTGCATATTCTAATATCTTTTAGTTCTCTCTTGGAATATACATGAAAACTAAGTAGTCGAATACAGAGAGTAACTTCAATAATGACTACCATCCAGAACCATGCCAGACGTGTAATAGAGTCTTGCCTACTCTTGAGTCAATCAGAATGGATTGCTTGAGATAGCCAACAATTGGGACAGCCAATGCCTGGAACTTCTTTGGATGTGCAGCATCATCCAGTATGCAGCATAGATTCCATACAATGACATTGTTCACCTGTTTGATTACTCCATCATACTGGAATGTATCTGAAATAGTAGTTTTGTTTAGTGTGCCCTCAGATTTTAGGTATTCAGTTAATGTTTATGAAAGTGTACTTACTGCCTCCATCCTTGCAAAATTGCTTCACTTTCTTACCTGCTCTGATATTCTGCAAGCCTTTCATTCCTTGATCTTCTCCTGGGCTTCAGACTGGTACTTCACAATGTACTTATTTTGGTATCTAGTGGAATTATAAATTAAGATAAGCATATATCCACCTCTTCCATAGTTGTTTCCTGGGGATCATATCTGTTCCAGTACACAAGCCTCAGAGGTTCAGAGGCACAAGATAAAGTAGTTGAAATGAAAGAAGCCCTAGCTAACATGTACATGACACAACTCACAAAATCACCAATCCCAGCCAGCATTTGAGCATTGGCTTTAATCCTGTGCAACATCTCTGACACATTGAGACCTACACTGCAACCCGGCAATTGCATAACATCTGCTTCCCTCAATCATGCTAATTTCCATGCGTAGTTGTTTTAAGTGGTAGCAGCCATTGTCATTGCTGGTGGTTTCAGTATATGCAGTTAATTCCAAAATCAAATCTAGCACAAATTGCCATGTGGCCAGTAGTGCAGTGGCAATCGACTTGCCATAATGATTGGAGAGGTAGAATTTGTAGTCATTTATCTGTTTAATATCAATATTCTTTTCCATAAACCAATACTGTAAGTGAAGGTTATACAATCCCTACAAAATACCACATCTTGAAGCACAATTGTTTATGTCTTTCTATCTGGCAGTTAGCAAATCTACCTAATACTTCAATATCTGGCTATAAGTTGTGTGTCACCATTCTATCCCTATACCATTCCAGTATTTGAACAACAGTCAGTCTAGCTGATAGACATTGATTGTTGGCAGAAGATGCAACTGCAGCATCAAGAATTGATCAACCAATAGCTAAATAAAGTCAGAAATCTTATTACATTTCTATCGTGGTAGATTGCAGATGTGAGAGATGAAGTCGTCTCAGTGAATACTTTTCCAGAACTATTATCGTCCTTGTGAGGATCACTGTGAGGCTTTCACATGTACTTCTCAGCAATGCACCCTCTCTCTTTGCAATCATACCACTTCTACAGATACTTCTCTTTTCTATCATTTTTTCTCTTATCCTTCTTTAGATTTTTGCTCTCTTCACCACCCTTCTTTGCCAAAAGCAGAGCATCTGGAGTGCAACCTTTACCTCCCATTATTACTGCAGGCTTAATGACAACCATAGTTACACTTTTACCAGATGTGGTAATGATTTTGGCATTCTCCTCCTGTATGAGGCCACACACCACTTTCCTCTTATCATTCCTTGGGAATGCACAAAGCAAATAGATGATGTGTCCTTGCTTACTTATCTGAGCAATTGTCTCTACAGATGTGTTGATATTGGCACCACCAGTATCAGCACTCAATGGACCTACTTAGACCATATAGTTGTTGATTTTCTGATTAATCCAGGATGTGTAGTTGTCAACATCTCTGCCATTATACAGCTTGAGGCTCCAATGGTATTCCCTAATGCCAAAGATTTTGACCTTCAGCAGTTACCTCTATGCCTCTGTAAGAATGTTCAAATATAAGGTTGTATGATCAATGATGATGTATTCTACTTGAAGTCTAGGCTCCTTTTACAGCTGGATAGTCAATCAGATCACTCCATAGTGATTCATCCAAGCTTTATGTGCAGCCTTGTGCCTGGTTGTCACATTTAAAGCGGGCTTTTCTGGATTGTAATTATGGTGGCAGATAATACAATGAACTTGGATCTGCTTGTGAAATAGGGTGAACTTGAATGCCCATTACATATAGTTGGTGCCATTGAATATAATGATTGTGATTTTGATCAAACATATTTCAGTTGATTGTGAGGTCATGTTGACACTGTTGGTTATCATTCACCCTCTGAGAGTGAACAGAACATCTAGTCCTATCTGTCACCAGCACAGAGGGACAAAATTCACCGTTTAGCTTATCGAAATGTTACTCTGTTGGTGTGTTGACCCTCACTCAATACATAATCTGGATCTGTTTGTTGTCATGTTCTCTTCAAATGCAACGACTCATAATATATTTAACATCAGTCAATACTTCTTTAGGCATATATAGGCATGCATCTGTGATGGTTTGTTTATCGGATGTTGTAACCTGATGTGTTACATCAACGTAAAGTCAAATGCTCAAGTATAGTGCTAAATACAAGCGGCCAGGTATATTATATTCCGTAGCATAGTGATAACCAAACTTCCAATCAGCTCCACCAATCAGAGCAAGATATTGATTGGCAACAAAATCAGAGAACGAACAGATGTCAGTAAAGGACAATGTGGATTGCATTATCACTATTGCTGGTTATAAAAGTTCACGCTTACAGCTGTATTTATTTCAATATGAATCGTAGTAATACTATTAAATATCAATAACACAGAGTGCTTTACTAATCATTCACATATAGAGATTCACGATATCACTTGCAACAAGTTGTTATTATGTAATATAATATTAACTGTAGGTTTCATGGTAATGAAAGCTTTAGTACAATTGAAAACAATACTTATAAACTCAGGGAAGTAACAACGTAGCAGACCGGATATTTTGGATAGTTTGATATATATAATGTAAGATATATATTGAAGGAAATCAAACAACTACATTGAAATCGCAATGCTCAACTGATATATCTCTTTGAGTCAATATTGCCGATATGAATAATGCATATTGTTCCAGAACTAAATGGAAATATATGTGATGAATACCTCTGTAAATTAATTGAGATTTCTGTCTAGCATACATGGAGATTATGCTATCTTATTCGACTGTTCAGATCTGGTCTGATAATTACTCAGTGAGAGTGTATGATCTTCTAAATGCTGTTGATAAATGATTTAATACAGGAGAATAATATGTTTTACATCAGTAGTATGATTGTAAAAAGCCGTATTTCTACTGTTTATTCACACCAGTGTATGGGGTTAGAGAAGGGTATATATACTTAATGTGTAAGATTATTAATCCTTAATCTGTCAAAGATATATCATCCCATAATAGTATTGTCAATAATGGTATAAAATTTAAGCTACAAAGTGAGAAGTACAAGGTACATGAAGTGACTGAATGCGTAATTAATTATAAATATAATATATTTTTTGATGATCAATTCTTCAATCATTACAATACACTGAGTTTTAATTACCCATTGGCCTAGCACAATGATTTATTCGGGACTCAACTGTAAGACTGAAGATGCTGATCGTAATGATCAACTCATACCTACAGCTGCTAGTATCTGAGTTCAATATATCCAAAGCAAACTACTGATGTGCATTACACCATCCAAGAATCAGTTTCATCTGCTCTGGGACTATACATCAGCACAACAGTTACAAATGAAATTCTCCCTATTCAGAAGTAGGTACTAGCTGGCATAGCTATCTCTATGATCACCTATCTATGAAAGAGCACTCAATGATATGTTTGATACATTCAAGTCGAAGAGAATCAGATGGCAACAATCATAATCTACAAACATCTACCTGGCTGGGCTAAATGAGTCAATGGATTTATCTATATTGTAAAACAGACAAATCAGACTTAAATTGTACACTTTGGAATAGCTGTTTGACTTGGATATATGCTATCTAAAACTAATGTATCAGATGCAATGAATAGTATATAAAATGTTAGTAACAATACAGATTTATATATTAACAAGAATATTTATTAAGACTAATTAGAGATACTAATAGTCCATTATCAACACCAATAGAACATATAATAAAAGATTAAACAATTATTATAGCAGGCCAGCCATTAATAATAGCTGTTTCATCTGATTGAAGTATTGTTCTACATTAGTAGTTCCAAATTGCTTCCAATTTTTGATTCCCATATCCGAAACACCAAGTTACATAATATTAATTGTAATTGGTATCATACTTTCAGATATCAACTAACAAATATTAAAATCCCTAAGAACTTCAGGACTTAAATACTGTAGAAAAATACAGCTATGGATTTGGAGTATTCTGAAAGCATCTGAAATATCAGGGTAGAGATCCAGACAGCTCCAAAATATTACCAACTTATATGTCATATTATAAAGTATTCTGAAGATTTTTCATAATCTACAATACACTTTTAAAATGTATACCACAGTTGTAGCTGTTGGGATTGTCTGAACCAGCTCTAAGTGTTCATGGAACTAACATAATTTATGGTGTAACTGCCACAGACTTTGCAACTGATCACACAAACAAGCACTCAAGTTCCAGAAGCAAGGACACTTAACTACCCCACACACAGACTCAATTGCTACTGTTTCCTTGCAACAATTCAACCCTGGGTTGAGTGAAGTGTAGAGATGCTGCGACTCACAGAGAGAATGAGATTCACAAAGCCAAACGTGCATACCATACAGGTCTTGAACCATCTATACGTGCCACTGCATCAAGATATTGTGTACTATTTGGAACCATGCATGACAGACTTAGAGGAACACAGCCAAGGAGTGCAGCACATGAGAAGGAGCAGCTGCTGATTCTAGAACAGGAGAAATCAATTGTCAGGTTTTGTGAGAGTCTAGATGCCTTGGGACATAGGTTGGAGGCAAAGTTGGTTAAGGCATTTGCGATGTCTCTTCTACCGCCACATCAGCGACAACAACTTGGTATGCACTGGATGACACGCTTTTTCAACTGCCATCATACCATCACTACAAAAATATGCCAACATCTAGATCTACAAAGGGCTAATGCAAATGATATTTCAATTTTATAGGACTGTTTTCGCAAGGTATATTATTTTAGCATATACATTTATTTTAAACTAATACTGGTCACTGTAGCTTGGAAAACTTGTCAGAAAGCTCAATGCACAACCAGAAAACATTCAGAATATGGATGAAAAGGGTTCTCTAGATGGGCAGGCTCTCAAAGTGAAGGTTGTATGTCGTAGAGATAGCCAGAATCCCCACTATGCGCAGGATAGAAGTTGTCTAATGGTTACAGTTATAGAGTGTATTGCTACAGATATTGGAGTTATACCACCCATGTATATCTACAAGGGGGGAAGGCATCTACTGGGATGGCACGCTGCTGTGCAAGATAAAGAGCAAGCAATATTTGCATGGTCAACTAAAAGCTGCATCAGCAAAATGTAATTATGTCACTCGTAGTGTCTGAGAGTTGTCAGACCAGAATCCCAGGGTGGTCAAATCCCAGAGTTGACTGGACTGATGCAGTGGCCTTTATGAGCACTTGGAAGCACCTGGGTGGGCCAGCGACAAGACTGGGAGTGCCAATGACATGGCTGGGAGTACCAGGCAGCGCCGGCAACAACTCTGCAAGCGCCAATGACAATCTTGGGAGCGCCAGCAACAGTTGTGGGAGTACCTCGAATCACAGTCGAGCAGTCCGGGAAAACAACATCTTCTTTGGGAACCAAGTTGCTGGTGTGCCTGGAAATCATAGCTACTACTCATTGTTCAACGATTTTTCAAACCGATGTATTCAGTTCGTATTCTCATCTATGTATCAATGTCACTACGTAGCTACCCATCTACACACATGATATCTGGAGTGGCTCCAGGCGGGTCTTAAGAGCAATTTGAGGCGCCCCTGAAGATGACGATCGACTGAACTGAGAGATGCCTTGGAGGCTGTGCTCGAGCGGGTGTGGAGATGTACTTGCAGGCCATGATCATGCGAACTTGGCAGCCATAACTGACCGAGTTTGGAGATACCCTTGGAGGCCATCATCAGCAAAATGTAATTCGGTCCGGAAGCCATACGCAACCCTCCCAGACACTCTGGTAGCCCTCACCACTGCTTCTAAGTACTCCCAGATGCTCCCAGCCCCCCCTGGAGCTTTGCAAAGTGCTTTCAGACTCTGCAAGAGCATTCTCAC
>Ga0307515_10002509_pt1 | contig 39745 bp, 62 predicted proteins | sample 17_EM_MG_FD_194513 | JGI IMG/M metagenome (GOLD analysis project Ga0307515, IMG submission 194513) | Populus trichocarpa ectomycorrhiza microbial communities from riparian zone in the Pacific Northwest, United States - 17_EM | ecosystem: Host-associated > Plants > Roots > Unclassified | place... | reverse complement strand
CCATCAGGTCTTTGTTTCGTATGAAAGAGAGTGAATGAAGAATAAGATAAAGATAACAATAAAAGGGTATTGTCGTGAAATCGTTAGAGTCATAAGACGATAACAATGTGGAAACATTGAAAGCAAATAGATAGCGGAGAAAACAATGAGAGCAATTGACAGAGCGCGAAGAAAGAAAGAGAAAAACGAGTGTAAAATAAACGGCGAAAAATAGCGCGATGACAGAATGGTGTTAGGATCATTGGATCATAACAAATGGTGCATTTAGACCTGGGGATTGAGAATAATAATTACTTAGGTCATCCCGGGTCATTTAAGGTTGATTTTGTTAACCAGAGTCACTGCTGGTTGACTCCAGTTGTCAGACTTTTTACTGGGAATCAGCACTGACCACTAAAAATCAACCTCAGTCTATCCAGGATTGTTCAGCATTTTTTGAAGAGGATTTCAGATTCTGCTGATTATATTCATCTATACTTGTGCACACAATATAGCCTTGCAGACAGTCACCCGCTCAATGTGCAAGAAAAACATACTCTGCATCCCCATCAATAGGTTCCACAAGCAAGCTGTTCAACTGGTGGGCTATGTGCATCAATTTTACCAGCAGAACCTATCACTTTTGGAGTCTAGCTATGCACCCCTCAATCCAAATCTACCACCACGCCCACCTCTACCGCCACGTGCAAAAAAGCCTCTCCCGAAGCCTCTCCCTCTGTCTCCACCTCGGCCACGGAAGTTTGCCCCAGGATGGGACCTACCCCGCATGAATGTTCCCCTCGTCCTCGGCCCTTCCCGACCGCTACGAGCTCTCTCTGATGTGAAACGATGAGTTCACCAACACAACTACTGAGTGGAAACCGTACTTTTTACACCTGAAGACTTGTTAGCAGCCAGAAATGATGAGGAAAACGAGCACTCACCCCCCACAACTTTTGGCTTGGGCAGAAAACGGTCAATCGGAAAGAGTTTGTCCCCGGCAATGTAGACCTTGTCACCTGTCTTGAAACTCCCAGCAACCATTCCTTCGTTCATTTTCACCGAGAAAAACATCTCGTTGATAGGCCCGAGGATTTCATCGACCTTTCCAATCACAGCCTTGTTTTGAAGGTAGATCGGGGCATTGAACCACGGTACCTTATCCGGGTTGACTGAGACACAGAGCATTTCGCCCTCCACTGCGTGGACGAGCGTTCCCATCTCTAAAAATGTGTATGAGGTACAGGAGCGTAGTAGCTGGGAGGGCTGAAATGACCTAGAACAACCTCCGGTGGTCCTGCATCTCTGGCTGTAAATCCTCCCCGGCCTGGAGGTCCTGTCCCCCTTGCTTTGGAAGAGTTAGTGATTGCACCATATCATGTGTCGAATGTTAACCGTACTGCCTCGGTAGCCCCTCCCGCCCCTTGCGTTACCACGGTTCATTTGAGATTGGTTGAGGGAGGATTATTTTGATGATCGGGGATCAACGCTCTCTCATGGATTTTTTCTACCACTACCCCTCGATCACAGCTAAAGTTTCTGTCGAGACTGTCGATGACGACGGGCAGAACCCTTCCTTCTTCGACCGTGTCGACATCGGCTCAGAGGACCTGAAGAGAATATGCCCCGGGCCACTTTTAGATCTCGCAGTCAACATCACTCCAGACCCCGTGCACCCTGCATTCCCGCCCCATGGCCTTGCCTGCTGGGTAGTTCCGCACGACGATAAGGTAAGAAAAGAAACACCTCTACTCGAATTGTTATCGTATGATTTAGCCCGATATCGTAGCATCAATGTACCTTGCGTCTCCCTACCTCACCATTACAACATCTTGAGCAGTCGTCACTTGTAAACATCACATGTCAAATCTCTCCCATATCGCTCCCGCCCCTGACAAAAGTGGTTCTTTCTGCTCGGACTACCAAGGGATACGAATTTGCTTCAAGTAATCCCACCTTGTTCAAAGCGTGGTTGTTTTCGCGAAAGCCCGTTTTGCGCAACGGTTTTACCTACCGCTTAATGTCACCGCATTCCGACTCAAACGCCAAGGGTATTTTTCATGAGTACACCGTGATCTTCTCGGAGCCTGTTAAGCAAGGGTACGCGCTCTCCACTCTCACAGAAATTTCAGTTTCCCTCTACCACGATACCCAACTTGGCCAACGTATCTCGGGGAAGGCGGAAACGATTTATGAAGACGAGGAATACATAGAAATTGACCAGAATTTCATGGCTAATTCAGTTCTCCCCCCAATTGGTTGTGTGCCGCGCTCCAATCCCCTCACCCCAACTTACGCAAGCGCTTTGGTTAGACTCGATCCCGGCTTCCTGCAAGCATGTATTCCCGCTTGTCGATGGCACCCGTGGCGGAGTCTGTCCGTTGAACGACTACGCGGTACTTCTGAAGCCTTCAGATCTCAGCAAAGTCGGGCTGATCAGTGGGGACTGGGTAAGTCAGTACTAAAAAGGGTGGACCACAGGCTTATCATTCTGGAGGCTATACTCTGTGCGGCAGACACGCAAACGCGACGACTGGTCAAAGTCACTGCCTGTCAGAACCTTCTTCCCGAGTGGTATGTCTCACTGCCCGTCACAAATATGGACGATGTTTGATTTTCGCAGGGGAGGGGTTATTTGCGACCCTGCCTTCTCGTATAATTTAGGTGCAGGTCCCCCCGGATCCGGCGCTCGCTCTGTTTCTATCATCGCTAGTTCGTTTGGTCCCCTCTCACCACCACTTCCTACAGCACGTTCTGTCACCGTTGCCCAGATAATGTCCCCTCCGGGTTCAATCAATCCCTATGCATCCTTACTTCTCAGCGGACTGAAAAAGTACTTTCTGTCATCCTTACGACTCGTCAAACGTGGTGACGTGTTGGTTATCCCCACCGAAATCGACCCACTCACAATCCACATCGCTACTACCCTTGGCGAGATTACCCACGTCTCTGATGGTAACTTGTGAGGGCTTTCAAGAGAGTCTGTAGCTGAGACTTACACAGTCACAGAGAACACCCTACTGGATGCGGTCCTGAGCAAAATACATTTTTCCTTGTCACAAATATCGAGTACGATATCGTCCCAACGCACCAAGGCGCCACGCCTGACGCCTCCGCCGGCGCTTCTACAGGAGAGCTTGGGTGCTGGGTGGACTGTCAAAAAACCCGAATACTTCAGGCAGGTACTGAACAGTCCGGGATACCCAGTTGTTGGGGGATCGGTAGGCTTTTTTGGTGTCCTCGAAACCATCCAATCTAAGAATGTTCAGGAACCTATCCCCAGGTTTCACACCACTTTAATGGCATCAAACACGATAGTTACAGGAGACTACACCGAATCTTCCAAGTTGCAATGATGAATTCAGCTCCCTCTTACGACCTCGCTGCCTCTGTGTTGCTTACAGGCCCCAGGGGGGTTGGCAAGTCTACAATGGCAAAATCCATTGCAGCCAGATTGGGGACCCATTTATTCGAGGTTGGCCGTGAATATTCCTCCAGTTCAGTGAGCTCAAATTTTATTCCACTAGGTAGACTGTTACACTCTGCTGCAAGAAAATAGCACCCGCACCGAGAATTCCTTAAAAGGTGTATTCTCTCGGGCTACCGATTTTTCCCCTTGCGTCCTTTTACTTCGGCATCTTGAAGCTCTCATGCAAATCACGCAGCCACCAGACCCCACACAAGGTGCAAGGACAGCTAACCATCCATTGATAAACTAATAACTTAACTCCCTTAAGAGCCACGGATTGTACATGTTTTGCAAGAATGTCTTGATGGACTGCTACAGTCCTGGAGACTCACAGGTTACCCGTTGGTGGTTGTTGGAACCACCAGCAACACTCAGGAATGCTCTCCAGGTCTTCTTAGCTGTCTCAAGCACGAGATCAGCGTCGAGGTGGGTTACTGTACGTCCCTCACTACCAAGTTCTGATCCAAAACAGTCCCCGGATGAGCTTCTACGCTCCCGGATCTGGAGTGAGAGCTTGGACGATAAAATGCTCACCTCGGATGTTGATGTGTCGAGACTCGCGATTCATACCGCGGGACTATTAGCATCCGACGTCGGTAGTCTGGTACAGAAGGCAACTTCCAAATCCTTAGAGCGAACACTCCGAGTTCTACGGTCATTGGATTCAGCATGGGAGTATCCAACACTCCCGAATTCCCATGGCATAATCGGTGGACACGTCCCCCTCAGTGACGAGGATCTGGTCTCAGCATTGGACAATGCCAGACTTACTTATGCAGAAGCCATTGGTGCACCAAAGATTCCTAATGTTACCTGGGATGACGTGGGAGGGCTCATGTCCGTCAAGTCTGACATCCTGGATACGATACAACTCCCTTTGGAGTGTCCTGAACTTTTTGCGGATGGTCTAAAGAAAAGATCCGGTACAATTATTTCACTGCATACCTTATCTCCTGCCCTTCTAATTATGTATAGGCATTCTCCTCTATGGCCCTCCGGGAACGGGCAAGACCCTCCTTGCGAAGGCGGTTGCGACATCCTGCTCCCTGAATTTTTTGTCGGTTAAGGGGCCAGAACTCCTGAATATGTATATCGGCGAATCTGAGGCCAACGTACGTAGAGTTTTCCAGCGCGCAAGAGCGGCAAGGCCTTGTGTTATTTTTTTTGACGAATTGGACTCCGTCGCCCCCAAGCGCGGGAATCATGGAGATTCTGGTGGGGTTATGGACCGCATCGTCAGTCAGCTACTCTCCGAGTTGGATGGAATGTCTACGGGAAAGGAACACGCAGACGTTTTCGTCATCGGTGCAACAAACCGACCCGATCTACTTGATCCAGCACTTCTTCGACCTGGAAGGTAAGCCCACTGCACAACAAACCGAATGACACCCGGGTAATCACCTGGCTACAGATTCGACCGAATGCTCTACCTTGGTGTTCCGGATTCAAATGAGGCCCAGCTGAATGTCGTGCATGCTTTGACGCGGAAATTTCGTCTCCATCCAGCGTTGTCATTGCCCGACGTTGTCTCCAAGTGCCCGTTCCATTTTACCGGAGCAGACTTCTATGCTCTCTGTTCGGATGCGATGCTTGTGGCAATGTCCCGGCAGGCAGAACAGGCTGAGAAAACAATAAGCAAGTTCATTCCGCTTTTCACCCCCCTCCCCCTTGCTGAGCCGTAACGCAGCCATTTTGAACCAAGCACAATACAGTGATCACCCATATCCAATCACTTCACATTACTACCTCTCAGAGATGGCACTCGAAAAAGACGTGCAAGTCCTCGTAACCCAGCATGATTTTGACCTGGCGCTTTCTCAACTCAAACCAAGCGTCACCGAATCAGAAATGCAACACTATACATACATTCAAAGGTTATTCTCGAGTGATATTTCATACGGGACGCATGTAGATGTTGCATAGACGTTGTCGAATTAGAACCATGTACTAGGTTTAAAGCTTATCTTCGACAAAATGTCCCTAAGTGCGGGAACAAGGGCCCCCAATTCCGCTGGCGTCGATCGTGGGATGGGAGACCCCTCAATCGTGTGACGGTAGCCTATCTTTCCGTCAATGACCACTTCCAGGCGAGCAGTAGGAGACCCAGGGTTGGAGGTATCCACCTCAATAACAGACCTTCAGGCACCGTCATGGAATAAGTGAACCACTCTTGGGGGAGTGGTAAGGAAACATACCATTTGTAATTCCCGATGGGCAGGTACTTCAGGACCCTCTCATGGGGAACTTGCTCAACAAACTCTGTCATCACCTCGCTCCCGTCTTCGCGAACGGCTGGATGCACGTATCTCCGAGAAACTGTTTCTGGGCTGGCAGGCAAGAGTGTCCTCACGAATGGAATATAGAACCTAGGCAATAAAGAATGAGTATTATAGTGGGTCCAGGATGTATATCGTGTTAACGCACATGCTTAGTGGACTTGTGGAAATTTCGAGTACGCGGTGGCCGGTTGAGCTGGGATGGTTGAATTCAACCAGTGCAAACTCGTGACGATCACCCGAAAGAATTATAACGTTTGGAACGGTCGCGATGGCGTCAAAAATGGAACTCTTTTCCACCGCATACGCAGCCCAAGAATCTACTGTCGCGTCGTGCGTCCACAAGGAAGTAAACGGAACAGAAGTGATAACGAACTTGAACGTCGAGGTGGAATTCACCTGGGTCATGATGAGTAAGGTAGATCAATTTGTTGTCAGTTCTGGACGAACCTTGGATAGCCACCTTAAGAACGTTGCTAGTTGGGTTGCGCCGAGCATACTACGATCCGCCGACTGTACTTCAAATGTGGAACGATGCCTACGAGTGTCCAGGACGAAGAACGCAGCATCAGCGCCGTGGGAAAATTCGTAGTAGAACTGGTTTTCATCTGGAGAATCAAAGTTCGTTTGCGCGTTATACTCAAGGAATGCTTGTGATCCATTCAAGTATGGACCACGGTCGCGGGAAGAGCCCGCATAGTTGTTAACGAACTCGTGGTCATCATACGTGAACAATATTGCTAGTTTTGGAATGAGAAAGAGCTGGAATGTGGAGACTTGCGACCCACGCAACCGCTCGTATACCCTTCTAAAACTGGGGCTTTGGTAACTCCTCCGGTATAGCCTCCGATATGCGTCCAGATTGTCACCAAAGTAGTACGGAACGTCCGCGTAAACGAAGTCGCCGAGAAAAAGCATAAATTCTGCGGGAAGCGACGGGGTCGTCCTGTCAAGAGGGTTTGCGGCATGTTCATCTATATGCTGGGGCGAAGTCATTGGAGTCCTTGAAGGGGCGATTGCACCTGTAGAATCACTCGGCCATAGATAATCGGCCAGAAGGTCCATCCCCTTTATCCTATCTGCTTTGAAAGGGGCATAAGGAAAGTTGGGCTTCATGCAGGAAGATACGATGAAGCGGAATGGGGCGGAATTGGGAAGCTTGGGATCTGGAAAGGTTCTGAACCTAATAGGAATCGGTGGGTAGGATAAGAATTGTTTATCCGGCGTCGCTAGCGAATCTGATCGAACGTAAGAACCAAACCGTTGAAGCAAAGGGCCAAGGAGTTACATTCGTACATGGTGTTCGGCCACAAAGGCGAGATCGTTGTCGAGTTAACCCAATCAGCTACCTCAGAAAGCGTGATTGGTGGTCCGAGGATCCAAGGCTGGGCTTGCAGGTCTGATGACTCGTGGACTTTCCGCCACACGACGTGTATCGGATCCGTGCGGTGTGGGTAACGTATTGCGAGTTTCACCTTGTCCGGGTAGACGGCTCCAAGCCTGGTAAACACAGCGTTGGGCGCATCGTGAAAGTAGTCCTCTGCAGCAAATCCGATAGATGCGAAAAGGAGTAAAGAGTTGACTAAGAGCGAAAACAAGCGCAACCGGCGCGAACCCATCGGGAGAGTGAGCATCACAATGACCACCCGGGAGGCTAGTGACTTGTGGTTCTGGTGAGGGGATGTTCCGGAGGATGGATAATTGCAAGGAACCCACGTAGTCGCCACGGCCCTTGGGCTCTTGGTCACCAGATTTGGACAGATCCTTGTTGTTGGGAAGGTACAGAGCTGAAATATACAAACTATATAAGGTTGGGAGCGTGAACGTTGCCAAACGAGTTGGGATCTAGGCGACGTGAGATGTAAGCCGGTACGAGGGGCAAGGGGCCATACAATGCGCAAGAATATGAAAACACCAAGGCGGAAGAGGGTCGAAAACAGGGAGGAGGCGTATGAGATCATGGTGGAGGAGGGAAAGGTGATCAGCATCATCTCACGGGACATCTACAACTTCTTCTTGATCTTGACTCCCAGCGGTTTCTTCTTCTTCTGGATGTGGGTCCCAGCCACGGTAGAGCTGATCACAGCTCGAGTGGAATCCAACAGCAGACTCGACAATCCCGGCTCTTCGCCCTCTGCTTTCCGCTTGATAGTCAGCGAAGTTGCACTCCCAGGCACCGTCACTTTCGAAAACACCGCCCGGACAACCTTCTCATCTTCCTCCTCCTCCTGACGTGTTCGCATATCCTCCTCCGTCTCCACTTCCTCCTTTCCGAGGGTAGCCAACAAATCCACGGACTGTGCTAGCCTCTCGTTCCTCGCATTCCGCGCCCGCATATCCTGCAGAGCGTCGAGCCTGTCCATCTCCCGCCTCGAGTCGACAGTCCGGTTCTCCAGTGCTTTCATCGGATTATTTTCTTCCTCCTCTAGCTTTGCGAGCCGGTCCTCTTCCTCAACCGCCCTTTCCTCCCTCCAAGGCTCAAAATTTCGCGATGCACCATGCTCCGCAGCGTAATCTGTGTTCTTCGGATCGGTTTTGAAAGTTATTTCTGCCGAACACAATGTACTACAAGAGGTTCGAGGTGAATGCTTTCCAAGAGTGATAGAAAGCAAGAGCATACGTACCATTTAATATAAAATCTGAATATCTTAATCCCATAATAGTCCTCTCCTTCCACGGTCTCTTTCCGGGCATTGAACTTCTTCCCTTTGTAGATGTACTCGCCACAGGTATTGCATCTCCTGCACACAAGTTAGCGTCTAAAGCGAACAAAAGTGTGGAGAGAGAGCACTTGCATAGAGAACGGCGCCATTAATCGAACAACCTGTTGCGAGTTACGTGGACCGGACCTCCTCGGGATGAGATCCGGGTCAAAATCCGGAGGGAAATACTTGTTCAGAACTGGAGTGAGGGTATCAGCATCTTTTTAGTCGCATAAACCGGCCATTACTCACCCTTGCGCTCCGACATGTTGACTGCCTGTGTAGAGGTGCACTCAGGTCACGTGAGTCTCGCCTGTCAGATATCCGTCATTCCGACTCTTGAGTCTTATCCCACCCGCCGGACATCGCAAAACCAAAGATCCTTTTCGACCCAAGGGTATGTTACGGTAGCTATGCAATTTTGGAAACCAGGAACACTTGGACCAGGAAGTCTACTGGATAGAGCATCCGAGACAGAGGACGTGGTCCTATCATCTGCTCCTATTTCGGCGGCGCTGTCCCTCCAGGCTCAGAGGCAGCAGTTACCGATATTCAAACATAGTAAAGTTTCAAGTTACGCACAGTATGCCCGTACTGATACAGGACGATAGGGGACAAGCTTTTGCGTGCAATTGAGATGCATGGGGTGCTCATAGTCGTTGGCCAAACAGGGTGTGGAAAAACAACTCGTATTTTTCCCTCCTTCCTGGAAGTGAACATGGGGTAACTGTATTCCAGAGTTACCTCAATATCTGTACGAAGCTGGGTGGGCCGCTGGAGGTAGCGTCATCGCATGCACTCAACCACGACGCGTTGCCGCCACCTCTGTTGCAACCCGGGTTGCGGTGGAAGTGGGGTCAATTCTTGGGGACGAGGTGAACCGCTCGAGATGTAACGCGATTTCCATTGACGTGAGACATCCCCAGGTCGGTTACACAATCCGCTTTGAAGATGTCAGTGACAAGAGTCGGACGCGAATCCGTTACATGACGGATGGCGTCCTTTTCCGGGAAGCACTTATAGATCCTCTCTTGAGCCGATACAGTGTCATCATGGTCAGACATACAATGCTTAGCTCGGGTTCCGAATTATTCACAGACACGGAAGATAGACGAAGCCCACGAGAGGAGCGTTTATACGGACCTATTGCTCGGCGTTATCAAAAAGTACGTTCTATGATGATAGGAAGAGACTTTTTTTGTATCTTTGGGACAGGATCAGGCGCAAGAGACCTGCACTTCGCCTTATAGTTTCCTCTGCAACAATTGACGCGGCTGCGTTCCTCGAATATTTTTCCTCTGGCTCGCCCCTTGGTGACGTCGTGGTTGCTAGCATTGAGGGTCGCATGTACCCTGTGGAGGTTGCCTACTTGCGTGAGCCGACTTCAGACTACGTTCGAACGGCCGCGGAGGTCGTGAACAACATACATACACGTGTGGGCTTGGACATAGTTCTTGCTTCATTTGGGGGTGCTTATTTTAATTACAGAACGGTCCGGGTGATATCCTGGTATTTCTTACAGGTCGTGAGGAGATAGAACGCTGCCTTGAATGTCTATCGGAAATGATTCCTCAGTGTGTAGACGGAATATGGGCCCCCTTCGATGACTAACAGTTTGTGGAGGCTTCCGCGGAATTTACCAGCACTTAGTCCTCTCCCACTCCATTCGGGACTGGGGACAGCCGAGCAACTTCAGGTGTTTACGCCGGCGCAACAAGGAACGCGAAAAGTGATAATCGCCACCAATATCGCAGAGGTAAGCCAGGAGGGACTGTTTCGTTGGTTTCTGACTTGGTATACAGACGAGTGTCACCATCGACGGAATCAAGTACGTCGTGGACTCTGGATTTGTGAAGGTTAGTTTTACCGCGTGCTTTCCTCCGCCCGCGCTCAACGAATACAGCTCCGGATGTATAACCCCACTACCCTCCTTTCATCCTTATCGACGGTCAAGACGTCCGCTGCTTCCGCCGCGCAGCGTGCTGGGAGGGCCGGAAGAACCTCCTCTGGATTCTGCTATCGGCTTTACCCTCCCTTCGTCCTTGAGTCTCTCCCGGTCACCACGCCCCCAGAGCTAACTCGCACAGACCTAACCACGCCAATACTACAGCTGAAATCGTTGGGGATAGATGACCTCATGAAATTTGAATGGGTAACCAGCCCTCCTGCTGAGAGTGTATTGCGTGCCCTAGAAGGGTTGGTGGCTTTTGGTATGCTTGACCCTGATGGTCGCTTGACGGACATGGGGGAAAAGGTCTCGGAATGTCCCGTCGAAGTGAACATCGCACGGATGGTGAAGTGCCAAACTCTTCAAAGATGGCCTTATCCTTATGAGAACCATTTCTTGTAGTTGTTTGCTTCCAAGAATTTCAGATGTGGGGACGAGGTTCTCTCCATCGCGGCGATGACAACTGTCCAAGTAAGCATGAAGCGGGCCATCTGGTTATTTGTCACTCATGCGTTTACACAGGACGTGTTTGTGATCCCAGACGGTGCCCCCGGAGCGCTGGCGGAGTTGGAACGGAGGAAGTTTACAGCAGAGGAAGGGGTAAGGAATCGGAAGAACCGTATCTCATATCCCTCCGAACACCTACGGCTCACACATTTCTTAGGATCATTTCACTCTGCTGAATGGTATTCTTTCTGCTCCTCTAATGAACGGATGTGAAACCCATTTCTGTTAACCAGCGTACAATGCTTTTATTAAATGCGGCAAATCGTCATCTTGGTGTCGGTCTCATGCTCTTTCCTTCCGTGGGATGTCCCGAGCAGTATCCATCCGTTCGCAGTTGAAGAAGTATATGCACCGCTTCCACCTTCCAATCGAGAGTTGTAACGGGGACGCACGCCGTCTCAGACAGTGCTTGGTCACTGGATACTGGCGAAATAGTGCGCAGTGGTGCGCGGATGGGACATATAAAACCGTTCACGAGAAAACCGTATGTCTGTCTCCTATGCTTTTTTTTTTTTGCGTGTGCAAATATTTTTTCATTGCAGGCTTTACATGTGCATCCTAATTCCGTCTTGTTTACTCGGAAACCCAAGTCTGGCTGGGTAATTTACCATGAGATGGAAGAGACTAAGAAAAGACAGTGAGTCGAGGTACCTTCCCATCTGTTTTCTCCGCAGATAATTGAGTGCGACGCCAGAATCCGAGTGTTGACCGAGATAGAACCGGAGTGGTATGTGCATGCACCCTTACGCGTTGGGCGACTTTGAGCTGAAGAAACGATCACCGCTAGGCTATTGGAACACGGATACAGGTTTCGAGACAGCCATACATCCAGCTAGAAACGGGTGGTGAGGTTGGATGGTTACTGTACTTAGCACTGTTTGGACTAGAGATGAGTACACGATAGTCCGCACCCACCCGAACACAGCCGAACGTCGATCGATCGAGCAGCCGTGAGAATCCAGCAAACAGACTCGACGTTGACTGTTGAGGACATGGGAGCATCCCAGTCGAAGGCCGACGGCGACAAGGTGTTTTACAACGAGACTCCAATCCAGGTGCGCCACCGGTTTCCTGTTCCCCATGTGACAAATTAACTTTGCTGTCAGTTTTCTCAAGAAGTGATTGACCACTTACAAGAGAGTGCGGGATCCGCGGGCACCTCCCCCGAGCGACAGTCGACTCTAGATGCGCACATTAGGGCAAGGATCAATGCAGAACTTGGACGGTTGCGTGAAGAGGAGAAGATAGTTCGGGAACAAATTGAAGCTGCCCTGGAAAAGGAGAACCTCAGCAAGGAGAAAGCGGGGACGGACGATGACGAGGCAGAAGGCGGAGTTAACAGCAGCTCGTTCATACAGGGCGCGTTGGATGAAGTGCAGAAGAAGGTTGACCGGTTTCATGCCAAACGGGATATCAGCGGATATCTCCTCGTGAATGAGTCGAGCCAGAAGCTTATTGAATGCTACAGGTAAGGTGTTTGCATCCGAGTTGAGGACCACGCTTGTTGCAGTAGATTTGAATGCTCTCCCAGATCCCACCAGAGGACCCCACTGGATTGTTGGCGTGAGGTCAACGAGTTCAAGTCAGCAGTGGCGATGGAAGAACAGGTACGCTTTGGATATTTTGTTTGACCCACGCAACCGCGAATGCACGCTGAACCCATTCTCGTAGAAATACGTTAGTTCATTGCGACAGTAGATAATCATCCCAGCCAATATATTACAACATCACAAGCGTAGTTCATGGCTTTTGAGTCCGTAAACCGTTAAATAACGACCAAATAATCCAACTCGAACCAAAACACGGCAAGATAATTGAAGAGGAATTATCTTGGTTGGGTCTCACTTGACCGTAGACTGTTCAATAGTGACCGCCGACTGGGAGAGGGGGCTTGATCGTGTAGGGAGAGAGGCGTGATAAAGAGCAGGCAATTTGTTGATCCTGTCGGACTGGGTATCTGAAGTCTGCGCGGAAAACTTGACTTTGCGATCCTGGGTGTGTTCCCGAGAGGAGGGGGTATAGGTGGGCTGGAAAGATGTGAACGCATTTAATCTCGTGTTCCTTATTGTAGCGTGGTGTGATACCTGAGGGGAGAGCGTGGCATTATAAGCTGGGATCGGGGAAGACAGGTGGGGAGAAAACGGACGAATTCTTTGCGTTGCGCTTCCTCCTTCCGTTTGATACACCTCCCCCAGAGATGCCAGCCAACGACGGCAGCTACTGCGAGTGTGATGCCTGCGAGACAACCGCCTACGATTGAGCCTATCGGAATGGTCGTACGGCCATTGTCGTGGACGGGTTGAATTTGAGATGTGGCGGAAGGGGAGAATATTGTGGTCGTTACGATGGGGATCCTGGGGATGGAGGACATCGGGGACGGCAACCCTCGTCGACGTCGACGTCGACAGGAATTTTATTTAATCGACGAATAGCATCACGACACGTGATCAGGTCGAGCCGACGTGGTGCACCGTCACCCGCGCATACTTAAACCCATCCAACCCCGTATCGGCCAACGCAACTGTTGGCTTCCGCATGGACTACCCTTGGACGCTAACACCCCACCAGGTCCTGGGTCACTTCCAAGTCGACCTCACCACTGGTCTTTCTCGTTCCCAAGTCGCAAAACACACAGAAATATATGGCGCAAACGGTACCCACTCCTTCGTTTTTATCTCTCAAACACTAACCACCACCGTTTACGACCCCACAGAGCTACCCGATGACCCCCCAACCTCTTTGTGGCAGTTGGTACTCGAACAATTCAAAGATCAACTCGTCCTCATATTACTCGCATCTGCCCTTGTCTCCTTCGTTCTCGCTCTCGTCGAAACCAAAGAAGGTGGTTCCCTTCTCGGCGCGTTCGTCGAGCCCCTTGTTATTCTTCTCATCCTCGTCGTAAACGCAACTGTCGGTGTCATCCAGGAGACGAATGCAGAGAAAGCGATAGATGTATGCGCCAACTCTTTCCTTTCTGCTTCGCTTGTATTCACCTCGATCACCCCAGGCTCTCAAGGAATACTCCCCCGACGAAGCAAAAGTATTTCGAGCCGGCCAAATTGTCCGTCTTCATGCTTCCGAGCTTGTCCCAGGCGATATAATCTCCGTGTCTGTTGGTGACAAAATCCCTGCGGACTGCCGACTCCTATCCATCTCTTCCAGTAGTTTCCGCGTCGACCAAGCAATCCTAACCGGGGAGAGTGAAAGCGTGCGCAAGACAGCAGACCTCGTACCGGACGTCAAAGCCGTAAAACAGGACATGACGAATCTCTTATTTTCTGTTCGTCCCTCTCCTTTCTCAACTCCCTACCAACTCATTTACTTTATCTCGCCTAGGGAACCACCGTCGTCAATGGTAGTGCTCAGGCTATCGTGGTCTTTACCGGCCAGAAGACGGCCATTGGCGATATTCACAAGTCGATCGCTTCTCAAATAAATGAGAAGACTCCTCTTAAACGCAAGTTGGACGACTTTGGTGACATGCTCGCCAAAGTTATCACCGTCGTTTGTATCCTCGTCTGGGTCGTCAACTTCAGGAACTTCTGGGATCCAACCCACCGAGGTGTAGTCCACGGTGCTATCTACTACTTCAAGATCGCCGTAGCACTCGCTGTCGCCGCTATCCCAGAGGGCCTCGCCGCTGTGATCACCGCCTGCCTTGCCCTTGGAACCAAAAAGATGGCCCAGAAGAATGCGATTGTCAGGAACCTCCCCAGTGTCGAGACTCTTGGTTGTACGAATGTGATCTGCTCAGACAAAACGGGAACTTTGACCACAAACCAGATGAGTGTCTCCCGGGTTCGTATCGTTGAGAACTTGGCCGCATTCCGTATCTCTGAAGATCCTCTCTCAACAGCTCTTCGTGATTGAAAATGCCATACCGAAGGAGTATCTTGTTGAAGGGACCACCTTTGCGCCCCATGGGTTGGTTACATCTCTTGATGGCCAGGAGGTCGATGCTGAGCTCCGTTCAGAGCCTATCCAACGTCTGGCTGAAATTAGTGCCATCTGTAACGACGCGAAGATTGTTTTTAATTCTGTAAGAGGCTATTCGTTACTCTCCGCAGAACCATCTCACGCGTTGACATCACTCCAGGACCGTAACATTTACACCAACGTGGGAGAACCCACGGAAGCAGCCCTTAAAGTCCTCGTGGAAAAGTTACCCAGCATGGATCCCAACCTAAATCAGAGGTTGCCATCGATGGCACCCTCCGAACGGGCAAATGCAATCAACGATTATTTGGAAACCCGCTTTCCCCGACTCTTGACCTTCGAATTCTCTCACGACAGGAAGATGATGTCTGTGTTGGTCAACACCGGGAATCGTGGTACTCTATTCGCCAAAGGGGCTCCTGAATCCATCCTTGACCGGTGCACTTCTGTACTTGTTCCCGGGGGTGGCCTGCTTCCAATGACGGCAGTCCTTCGATCTACCATCATGGATAAAACGCTCTCTTACGCTTCCCAAGGACTCCGTACTCTTGCCATGGCTTACGTAGACCTCCAGGACGTCAACTCGGCACGTCAATGCCAGGACACCAAAGGCTACGCGCAATTCGAGCGCGGTCTCACATTCGTCTCACTTGTTGGGATGTTGGATCCACCTCGACCTGAGGTGAAACTTGCGGTCGAAAATTGCAGAGCAGCAGGTATTCGGGTGATCTGCATAACAGGGGACAACAAGAATACGGCAGAGAAAATCTGCCGCCAAATTGGCATCTTTGAAGAAGATGAAGATTTGACGGGAAAGAGCTACACCGGTCGTGAATTTGACGAGTTGAGCCACGAAGACAAGATCAAGGCGGTAACCACTGCGAGCTCATTCAGCCGTGCCGAGCCAGGCCACAAGAGTCAGCTGGTTGATCTCCTCCAATCTCTGGGTATGGTTGTGGCCATGGTACGCTGCATGTTTGCTAAGCTCTGAGCAATCACTCATTCGATTTGGTAGACCGGTGATGGCGTCAATGATGCTCCTGCACTTAAAAAGGCGGACATAGGAATTGCCATGGGCAGCGGAACGGATGTCGCGAAGCTCGCAGCAGATATGGTCCTCGCAGATTCAAATTTCGCGACCATCGAGAAAGCCGTTGAGGAAGGGCGTTTGATCTACAACAACACCAAACAATTTATCCGATATCTCAGTGAGCCCCAGCTACCTTGACCTCGTGCCGCAGAAGCTGATCGCACTCCACAGTTTCATCAAATATCGGAGAGGTTGTCAGGTTGGTAACCAACGTCTGCAGTTCTTCGACGTTGGATCACTGATTCCCCGTTTTGTAGCATATTCTTGACCGTCCTTCTCGGGATGCCTGAAGCGCTTATACCCGTACAACTCTTATGGGTGAACTTGGTCACAGACAGCCTTCCTGCAACCGCCCTCGGGTTCAATCCAGCCGACCATTCAATCATGCGTGTTCCTCCAAGGAACGGTCGGGAACCGTTGGTCGGAAGGTGGCTGTTTGTCCGATACCTTCTCGTGGGGACATACGTTGGTTGTGCAACGGTTTTCGGATACGCGTGGTGGTTCCTTTGGTACAGCAGCGGGCCGCAGATCAGTTTCTACCAGTTGGTGAGGTCCTGGGCATCTCTTGTGTCCTCGATGACTAATCAGCACGTTGAATCTCCTTAGACACACTTCCACCAGTGTTCTTCGCTTTTCCCGGAAGTCGGATGTGAGATGTTCACGAATGAGATGTCTCGGAGTGCAACCACTATGAGTCTCTCAATCCTCGTCACGGTGGAAATGTTCAACGCCATGAACTCCCTATCGGAAAACGAGAGTTTGTTAAGATTCCCGGTATGGAGAAATCCATTCCTAGTCGCCTCGATATTCCTCAGCATGATGTTGCACTTTGGAATTCTGTATATTCCGTTTTTTGCGGCAAGTCGCACCCCGGTCCTATATTCCCTCGTTTCTGACCCCCATTACAGGAAGTGTTTTCCATTGCACCACTCAACTGGGAGGAATGGAAAGCCGTGCTGTACCTCAGCGCGCCAGTACTTGTGCTGGACGAAGCGCTTAAGTTTATTTCTGTCTGTATCGACTCGCCTTCCTGTATCTCATGACTAACGACCCCTCCCAGGTCACTTTCATCGAACCTCCCGTTCGCAAGCTGAAGATAGACTAACAATGTGATTGAACCTGTAACCAATACCGTGTTGCAGTGGATACGAATATATACCTACACACACAACTGATTTTATTAGCGCTGCGTGAGGATCTTGATACAATGTACTGGTAAAGATGAACGAAAACATGTAGGGGGAGACAAAACGAGAACTAGGGAAGAAGGCAACGGGGGCATCACAAAAATCGGACCCCCCTACCTCTTTCTGAACCCAAGCATGTCAGCGGTACTTCTTCTAGACCTTAGCTCTATCCTGACCAGTTCTTCTTCCCAATCGCGAACGTGGTCCAATGAGATTGGTTGGAAGATGATGTGGTTATTGCCATCATGATGGATAATAGTGCGGGCTTTCGCCGGTATGTATGGATCCCGGGATACCGGTCTCACAGAAGATGTGTTCTTGGAGAGCGGCCTGTTTGGAGGGAAGACACGGTCACCAGTATTGGTACTTTTTTCCTTGAGTTCAAATTCGGAGTGGAATGGGAGGTTGGATGTGTCCCTTGGACATGCAGACGTATGTGGCCGACGTAAGGGTTTCGTGCGAAATCGGCAAGCTGGAGGGGGAGGGGGTTTGGTTGGTTTCGGGATGGCTGGTGCAGATACCCGCAAGTGAGAACTGAGGGAACCTGGCCCAGGGGTGTGTTTACGATCGGGTGACCTGGACTTGGACCGTAAAGAACTGGCCTTGTCTCTGGACTTGGAGGAAGCGAGCTGTCGCTCGGACTGGTCGATGGAGACAACGATCACCTCGCGCTCGGCGATTTCGATAGTCTCATTGCCAGTTTGAGGAGAGAAAACGCACAGCTAGAGTAGACACGTCAGTGGAGTCTAGACACCCATCCAGGCTGATTACACTCACACGGAGGTGTATGTAGAACTTGACGGCAACCAAGTCAGAACTCATTGTCTCACCAATGGTCCAACTGTGTGGTTTCCTTGGGGGCCACTGGGCAGTGATCGTCTTGGAGAGCGCTCCAGTAGGATCAAGCGAAAATTCGAGTACTTCCGACGTCACGATCTTGGTCGACGCAGATTTGGAAGGAGAATGATCAGGGAGAGAAGAAAAACTTTCAGTGGAGGCATCTGGAGGAGTGGGTGATGGGGTGTGTGTAGAAATGTTATCGGCTGGGAGGCGAAGGACGAGACGGCGTTCGATAGACATGGTGGCTGAACGAATAGAAAAGGAGGGGTCGATTGGTTGGAGCCGGAGGAATGTAGAAACAGTATCACCGGGTCCGACAGGGGACGAAGGCGGGGGAGTGGAGAATGTACAGTGGTATATTGGGACCCGGGACTTGGGGGATTGGAGTACTGGTACAGGAGGATGGGGAGAGGTTGAAGGTGAATGAGAGGGTGTATCATAACGAAGGAGAGGCAACTCGAAGTGCTTGACAAGACGATTGCCGACGCCGAAAACGGGGAGATGTTCAAGGACGGCTTCGACACGCCAGAAAGCCCTGTATTCCTGAAAGACTGTGGTGGTGAGGCCTGGGGTATCTGGAGGGATGATTATCTTGAAGGGATATTCACCCTCGGGGACCCCTGCAGAAGCGGAGGTGGGAGGTTTTTCCCATAGGACGATCGTTTGGTCTACGACGACATTGGTGGCGATGACATTGACACGACCCAATCGAGACTCGTAACACTTGACGGCCACTGTGAGAGCCTTGGCTGCGAGAGGCTTCACTTCCTCCTCGCGTTTGACCTTGACGACTGGACGAGGGTGAGCAAATCAGGAGAGAACTAGATGGGAAAGGGAGACGGACAGCCTTGAACAATGCAGGGAGTGAGAGCGAGATAGCCAGAACATGAGAAATATCGTGAACCGGTATTTCCGTGGAGAGAATGGATAGAGAGAAGGACCATGCTACATAGGAGAGGAGGGGGAGAGGGAGGAGAAGGAGAGAGGAAGCAACGATTCCAATCCACCTTCTCCCGGACGCTCTCTCACCTTTCTACATCAATGACCACCACCATGTCTGGCCACTCAAACTTTTACGTCCCGTTCCTCATAGCCGGAATGATAATAACCGTACGTTCCAGTCCCCTTGGTCGAACGCGAGCCCTCACCGGCTCCCAAGGGTTCCTGCAACTCGCTTTGGTCCAAGTACCAGGACCTCCAGTGCGTCGAGGACTGCGACACGGACCACCCCGTGTTCTACGAGCAGCCCGTTTGGCAGACCCTGCAGATGTTCGGCACGTCCCTTTCTTGTCCATCTCCTCCCCACATTCCCCTCTCTGACCGTGACCAACCATGCGCTACAGCCGGCGAAATGCTATGCAAGTGTTACATCGTCCTCGTGTGCGGTTTCTCGGCTGATCGCTCGTCTTCTTAATTCAAGGCCTCTTACCCGTCTTGTACACCTTCCTTCGATCACTCACCAACCCTCCCTCGACCCAGATTCAGGATGACCGCCCTGTCCACAAGCTACAGCTCCTTGCTGGCTGGCGCTGCACTCTCCTTTGGCTCCCCGCCCTGTGCGATCTTACCGGGACCACAGTACGGTCAAATCTTACATCTCTCACCCCTCACTCATTTTTTGTCAGTTGATGAACATCGGCCTTCTTTACACACCAGTCTCAATTTATCAGATGACCCGCGGTTCTCTCGTCCTATTTGTCGGTGTTCTCAGCGTCTTGTTCCTCCACCGCCATCTTTGGTTATACCAGTTCCGTCACTTCCCCTGAAACCTCATCCCCAACCCTTCCCGCTGACCAGCCTACAGATGGTTTTCCCTCTTCACCGTTATTATGGGTGTCTCTCTCGTCGGCTTCAGCGGTTCTCTTGTTAAAGATGCCACAGGGAACGACCTATTGACCTTCCTTGACCCTAATACACCCGAGACCTCTGCGTCTACCAAGGTTGTCCTCGGTACGTTTCATCCCACGGAACTCTCAACCCACCCTCTAAACTAGAACAGGTATCTTTTTCGTCTTGTTCGCTCAGCTCTTGTCAGTAATCCCCATCACCGTCAGCGCTCTTTCTCACCCTTCATCGCCCTCATAATTAGCACCGCAACCCAGTTCGTCGTCGAAGAAAAGATCATGGAAAAGTACTCTATCACCCCCCTTTATGCCGTCGGTCTCGAAGGCTTTTTTGGAGCAACCACCATTATCATCTTCATGCCCGTCCTGGCCACGTGGGCTTCTCGTTCTACCTTCTTCGACCTCCCCCGTGGTTGGCACCAGATGGTTGAAAATCCCACCGTGTTATGGTCTGGCGTCGTCATCGCATTGAGTATTGCCTTTTTCAACTTCTTCGGCCTCAGCGTTACCAGGCACGTCTCTGCCAGTTCTAGGTCTCTTACTGTACGTTCCTACTTTCTTCTCTTCTTCCTCCTCACTCATTCCACTAGGATACTTGTCGCACATTGAGCATCTGGCTCATCAGTCTCGGCCTCGGGTGGGAAAAGTTTGTGTTTCCTATCTCACTCCTACAGGTCGCCGGTTTCGGTTTACTGGTGTACGTCTGCTTTTTTTCATCTTTGGGAGAAAACACCTGATTCTGTGTGGTTTCTGTTGCTAGCTATGGAACGGTACGCGAAACCTTCCGCCAGCAACGAACTCACACTGACGACATTTCCCGTAGCTCATGTTCAATGATATAGTCGCGCCGTTGCCGTTCTTGCTTAGAGATGATCCCCCCGCTTCTGCCTTCTCCCTACCAGAGACAGATCCAGAGTCCACGGCCCTCCTTCGTGATGACGCGCTTGACGAGACCGCTAGGCTTCCCGCGGACCTTGGCCAGTCCGGTTTTGATGTTTTGCCTAACAGAGAAAGCCGCTGATTGGGCATGTGAGCGGTTTAGTTCTCTTAAATGACGTTTGTCCGCACCGTATCCCTGTACATCTGTTTTAATTTCATCACGTCGTGACCCAGACACCTGCTCTATCTTTTTACCGGCTGAGATGACTGCGAACGACGAAGATGTCGGACCGTGTCGTCGGCGGTGTGCAGCGTGCCCTCTAACAATAACGTGGCTCATTTAGCGACATACCCTTGCGGGAAGAGCGGAGATAGGATTCCCTCACTCTTGCCATCGCAAGAGCGAAAATTGCGGGGCACAAAGCCCGCACATCTATTGAGCTTAGAAATCACTTATATCACACTGCTAGACTCCTGCTCTCACCCACTACCTGCCTCCTCGACATGGACGTCCAGGTCATTACACGTTTCCTATCATTCATTTCTGCTCAGTAATATTCAACACCTCCCACTTTTTCCAGACGCTTCAACCATTTCCACCGCTGTCTACTGTTCAGAGTCTCATCATCGACGAAAAACAAGGAAACTGCGTCCCGGTCTTCATTGAGCTTCCTGCAGACCTACTGACTCCATGCGCTGCCTACCTCCGGATTGCGAAAGATTCAAAATACAGTTTCTTGTTGGAGTCCGTCGCTTCCAGCCACGCTGGCCGTTACTGCTTCATCGGTGCAGGTAAACATCGTTTCGTCGTTTTCGCTGAACCTGGAGCTCATCGCCTTCCCCTCCCAGATCCACTCAAGGTCATCAAGACCGGCCCCGGACACGAGATCGCCGGCGATCCCATGCAATTTCTTGAGCAGGAGCTCAATAACTACAGATACGTCAAGATCCCTGAGGTTCCGACGTTCACTGGCGGAGCGATCGGTTACGTATCCTACGATGCCATCCAACACTTCGAGCCCAAGACTGCTCGACCACTAAAGGATACCCTTCAAATACCAGAGGCGGTCTTCATGTTTGTTGACACTCTTCTGATCTACGACCACGTTTTCCAAACGCTCAAGGTCGTCTCACACGTCCTCTGCCCTGATAACACCCCTACGGACAATCTCACGTTTATCTATAACACTGCTGTTGCCAAAGTTCGCCGCTTAGCCAAGGCCATCCTAAGTTCTACTACCCCAGAGGTCCCCCAGCCTCCCATCAGGCTCGGACACGAAGCGGTCTCTAATGTCGGACAGAACGGATACGAGGGTTTCGTCACTCACCTCAAGAAGCGCATCGTCGCTGGAGACATCATCCAGGCCGTTCCTTCGCAGCGTTTGACTCGTGTTACGGACCTCCACCCCTTCAACGCGTACCGGCGTTTGAGGCAGGTTAACCCCAGTCCTTACATGTTCTACCTCGATTGCGGCGAGTGCCAGATCGTTGGTTCCAGCCCTGAGACTCTGTGCAAAGTCGAGGATGGCAAGGTATACAACCATGCCATTGCGGGCACAATCAAAAGAGGACGTACCAAAAAAGGTATTACGGTCCTCCTCCCGAGGCGGACGTTTTTCTCATACGGTTGCTGTAGAGGACGAGGCGTTCGCGGCCGAATTATTGGCGTCAGAAAAAGACCGTGCCGAACACATCATGCTGGTTGACCTGGCAAGGAACGATGTCAACCGCTCGTGTCAGCCAACTACGGTCAAGGTGGATCACTTAATGACTGTCGAGAAGTTCAGCCATGTCCAACACTTGACCTCTCAAGTGACCGGGTTACTTCGGGAAGACAAGACCAGGTAACTGCCCGTGGGGCCTCTGATAGGGCGTGCACAATATACTAACCAGAGCCGGACAGGTTCGATGCTTTCCGTTCCATCTTCCCCGCTGGAACGGTGTCAGGGGCTCCGAAGATCAAAGCGATTGAGTTGATCTACGAGTTGGAACAGGAACGCCGAGGAGTCTACGCTGGTGCCGTCGGCCGCTTTGACTTTTCTAGCAAGGACATGGACACTTGCATTGCCATCAGGACTATGGTGTTCAAGGAAGGAAAGGTTTACTTGCAAGCTGGTGGTGGGATCGTCTTTGACAGTGTCGAGCACGATGAGTACATGGAGACCATCAACAAACTGAAAGGAAACGTCAGGGCCTTGGAGGCTGCTGAGGGTGAGCAGTTATCATGGATGCAGGCCAAGTCTCAAGCACTGACAGTCATTTCACTCAGAATTCTGGCACGCCATCCAGAACCCGCCCTCGTCTTGATTAATACCAGCGATTGTAGGGATACAGACAGGATTGGACTTTCTACGCCCAGGGGGAGTGTAAGCTATTAGGTTACTGACAGCGTATGACACCTAAGGATGTATAGTGGTATTATTGCTGCGATACACTATAAGATCTGGCTATCCTCCGACTTCTCAGTTTATCCCGGATGGCCTTTTCACGTTCCCTAAGGGCCGCGCCTTCCCGACCGGCAACGCTCAGTACTCCGGCGACCAACTCCGCTGCCCGTGTGCTCTCGTCGTTTGCCGGAATGGGGTACATAACGACCCGAGGATCCACGTTTGAATCAACAATACCAATGGTGGGGATGTGTTCGATGGCACATTCGCGGATAGCATGAATGTTGGCGATAGGGTTGAGAAACACGACGAGATCGGGTACTACGCGGCTATTCTTGACGACTTCGGGGCCGAACATCTCGAGTTTGTTGGTCAGAGTCCCCGGCAGCCACTTCTCGCTGACGTGGTAGCCCTGGGATCCGATCCGTTCAGCGGCCTTGCGGACAATAGGACGGAGGTCTGGCCGGGTGCCGACGAAGACGATGATCCCGTCCTTGGCGGCGATGGAACGGACGAGTTGAGCAGCACGCCGAAGTAAGGGTAAGGTTTGGTCGAGGTCAATGACGGTAACTCCGGCACGCACGCCGTATGCATAGGGCGTAAAGTTAGGGTTCATGAGAGACTTGGAGTGCCCAAAGTGTGCGCCAGAGGCAAGGAGAGCTGACAAGGAGAGTTGTGAAGGAGCGGGAGGACGATGGAGACCATGGTGCGGTTGGAAAGTATTCTCTCTTGTCTGGGTTGAGCCGAAGGCGGAGAAGCGGTCGACTGTGAGCTGGGGGTGAGTGAATGGGGTGAACACGGTCGTCGCGTACTCACTCAGCCTTTTGTAGTTTGCCCGTTCGAGCTGAAAGTCCGTCCAGTCCTCCGGAGACTCTAAGGGTCTTTGTCCTGTATGAAACCCTTTGGAAGTGACGAAGCGAGCGACATCTCGTCTGAGTGCGCGTCGGACGGTTGAGGTGGACATGACCAGGGTCGGGAAGTGAGCGTTACCCGATTTGGGATGCGCTCGATGTAGAAAAAAAATTGATCAGTTTCTGTCTCTCTCTCTCTTCTGTCCTCCATCTCTCCCTCCCCCACCAAAAAAAACCCGTCTACGGTCACCATGGAAGACATTTTCGATGGCGCTGTCGGTATTGACCTCGGTACCACTTACTCGTATGTTCTCCAATCTCTCAACCTCTCCCTCTCATAATTCTCCCAAAAGATGCGTTGGCGTTTGGCAAAACGATCGAGTAGAAATCATCGCCAATGACCGTCAGTCCCTCTCTCTCCCTTTTTTTGCAGCAGGAACGCGACTTAGCCTTTCTGTAGAGGGAAACCGCACGACACCATCCTACGTCGCCTTCTCCGCTGAGGAACGTCTGATCGGTGATGCCGCTAAAAATCAGGCTGCCATGAACCCCCGAAATACTGTCTTCGATGCCAAGCGATTGATTGGCCGAAGATTCGAGTGAGTGACACCAGACCCTCGATTCCACTCCCCAGAGCTGTAAATCTTCGTTTTTTTACTTCGCCAGTGATCCCGATGTCAAAAAGGTTCGTCCCCCATGACTCCCCAGGCCTCCCCACGTTGGTCTCTAACAATAAAACTTAGGACATGACCCACTGGCCCTTCGAGGTCGTTGACAAGGATGGATCTCCCCTCATCAAGGTCTCCTACCTTGGTGAAGAAAAAACCTTCACCCCCCAGGAAATCTCCGCTATGGTCCTTTCCAAGATGAAGGAAATTTCTGAGGCCAAGTTGGGCAAGACTGTAAAAAAGGCCGTCGTAACGTCCGTGTATTTCCCTTTTTTTGTCCCCCGGCGCTCCCTGATCCTCTAGCTCTTAGCGTGCCCGCCTACTTCAATGACTCCCAGCGTTTGGCTACCAAAGACGCCGGTGCCATCGCTGGTCTCGAGGTTCTGCGTATCATCAATGAACCCACCGCTGCCGCAATTGCCTACGGTCTTGACGCCAAAACAACAACGGAACGAAACGTCCTCATCTTCGATTTGGGAGGAGGGACTTTTGATGTTTCCCTCCTCAATATCACTGGTGGGGTCTTCGCCGTAAAGGCTACCGCGGGTGACACCCACTTGGGTGGAGAGGACTTCGATAACACGCTCCTAGAACATTTCAAGAGGGATTTTGAGCGGAAGACCAAGTTGGATATCTCAGATGATCCTCGTGCGATCAGGCGTCTCCGGAGCGCTTGCGAACGTGCGAAGAGGACCTTGTCCAGCGTCGCTCAAACAACCGTCGAGGTCGATTCGCTTTACCAGGTCTCCCGCCTTTTCCCAGAGAACGTTATTGGTCTTGCTAACCTCCTTGAATTGGACAGGGCGAGGACTTCTCGGCAAACATCAGCAGGGCCCGGTTTGAGGAAATTAATGCTCCCATGTTCAAATCTACCCTTGACCCTGTCGAGCGTGTTCTTAAGGACGCCAAGATGCCCCGCGAAAAGGTCGACGATATTGTTCTCGTCGGTGGTTCCACCCGTATTCCCAAGATTCAATCATTGGTGTCCGAGTACTTCGGCGGTCGTCAACTTAACAAGTCTATTAATCCTGATGAGGCTGTCGCCTATGGTGCTGCTGTCCAAGCTGCCGTCCTCACAGGCCAAACATCGGACAAGACCCAAGACCTGGTCCTTTTGGACGTTGCTCCCTTATCCCTCGGTGTCGCCATGCAAGGTGACATCTTTGGTGTCGTTGTCCCCCGCAACACCCCTATCCCCACCACCAAGTCTAGAACCTTCACCACAGTCGAGGACAATCAAACTACTGTCACCTTCCCCGTGTACGATCTTAGTCATCGTCTTCTGCTCGCTCGACTCACTCGCTTCACAGATACGAAGGCGAGAGGACGCAATGCCGTGATAACAGGTTGCTTGGAGAGTTCGAGCTCAATGGAATTCCCCCAATGGCTCGGGGACAGGCTGAACTTGTCACCACCTTTGAAGTTGATGCAAACGGTCTCCTCAAGGTCACCGCACAGGATCGTGCCTCCGGCCGCAAGGCTCAGATCAGTGAGGATCCCCGCATTTATTCGCAGAAACAGATAACTGATGTTGGGATGGGTCTTAGGCATCACAAACTCCGTCGGTCGCCTCTCTTCTGCTGAGATCGAGCAGATGGTAAAAGATGCGGAGCAATTCAAGCAAGCTGACAAGGACTTCTCCGCTCGCCACGAAGCTAAGTCTGACCTCGAGGCTTACGTCCACCAGGTGGAAAATACTATCACCTCCCCTGAGATCGGCATGAAGCTCAAACGCGGAGCCAAAGCGCAAGTGGAGGCCGAACTTGCCCGCGCCTTGGAGAAGCTCGAGATCGAGGACTCCACCGCTGACGAACTCAGGAAAGCTCAGCTGGGCATCAAGCGGGCATTGCAAAAGGCTACCGCCGGCATCCGATGATTGGCAGGTCCGTAGCATGTGGGGTGTCAGCTGGTGTCCTGTTATATTGTATTCTCCCCCGACTCAGCCTGTTAATGTAGAACGATCAATGGATGGGATGCGTTACAGTACAGATTGTTAGGTGGATGTTATGAAATTGCTTTGTTCACTCTGAGGGCGACTTGTAAAACCCACAGTTCTTCGTCGGCACCATCACAAAGTGCGTGGTCGGCGTCGGCGAATGCCAGAGCACAGGCAGACTTCTGCCGAGCCGTCAAAGTCGGATGCTGAATGATGAGGTCGTGAAGCTGCCACAGTTGAGTTCAATAGGGCACCCATGCGTGGGGGTAAAAACGCACTTGAGACAGAACCTGAGCCGCGGAGTACCCCTCCCTCATGATGGATTTGACCTGTTGTCTGATCGAATCAAAGTTGTGCACCTCGTGTTTGGATAGTGTTGACAGGGTTGATTCTGCCCCCAGTGATGACACAAAATTGTTCATGACTTCGTCTGGAACAACACCAGCAATTTCTTGAATATCTCGCGGGGTGATTGATGCCGGTGGGGTCGTTGAGGAGGAAAGCCTAGATGCCGACTGAAGGTATGTGATGGACCGACGGAGATCGCCAGCAGAGGTTGAAACAAGTGCCGAGATGACTTCGTCGGTAACCTGCACCCGTTCGGAGAGTGCGATCTGCGCGAGCCTGGCGGAAGTGGAGCTCGTATCAAGAGGTTTGAACCTGAATTTGGAGCACCGCGATGCCAAAGGTTCGATAATTCTGCGAGTAACACATCAATTGGAGACTACAGTGGCGGGGCCTGAACAGACCTCGTAACATAGTTGCACACGAGACAAAAGCGGGTAATTCGCGCATACGTCTCCATGATACGACGCAAGGCCCCCTGAGCATCTTGGGTCATAGAGTCAGCCTCATCCAGTATTATTATTTTATAGGGTGGACAAGGGTAGGTTCTCCCATCAGGTGCCACAGCCTGTGCGCGGGGCGTCTGTCGAGCAAAGTTCTTGACTTTCTCTCTGATTATGCTGATCCCACGCTCGTCGGATGCATTCAATTCCAACACGCGGGATTTGAAGTTGTCTGGACCAAACAATCCCCTTGCGAGGGCAAGGATGGTGGAGGTTTTCCCGGTGCCTGGTGGACCATAGAAGAGCATGTGGGGAAGCTATTACTCGAGGAGTTAGCCCACGTGGAGAAGCTTATGCGGTAGGAAGGTGACATGTACGTTTGTGGACGTCAGAGCCTTTCGTAGCACAAATACAGTGTGTTCTTGAGCGGCAACGTCGTCAATCGTTTTTGGCCTGCTGTGAAGACTTATGTCAGTGGCAAATACATATTACAGAGGAGAAACAAACTATTTTTCGACCCAAGGTTGAGTACGCTCGTCCGCTGGCTGCTGGACATTCTTCTGCTGGTAACCAAACATATTGATCGTTCGTGAGCAGACGGTGACAAGCGTAACGCGTCAACATTTAATCACGTGAACCGTGACATACCGTGTGATCGCGGCTGGACGTCTGACGGTGAAGGAGCCCGCGCCGCACATAACCACCCATTGGCATGTCGGACAGACACCCTACAGCTGGTGGGCTTCCGTTCTATTTGCGTGGTGCTATGCCTACGTACTGACCCGTCAGGATAGATAAGCGACCTCTAGTCGAGCTCAAGAATGGTAAACTTATCTTCCGCCAGAAACCGCTTTCCCTCGAGAAGTCGTCTGAGACAATGCAGGGTACGTGGATTCGCATAGAGGCTTGTTACCTAAACTTATTTCATGGCGTACCCCAGAGATTGTCCAATTCCGTGAGATGCTTGAAGCCCGGATAACACAAGGCGCACCTCCACTCGAAACCATCCCGGAGGCGTACAACCCACTTATAGCGAAGTTGGTCCACGAGAGGTCCGTATCAATCTATTGCAACGTCCCCGGTCTCATAATGTGTGGAACAGCGACAAAACTCTTCAAGCCTTAGTCAGACACGTGCATTCTCAGCTACTGCCCTCCGATATCGACGAAGACGACGAAGGCGGCGAGGGCCCCCATGTCAGCGAACAGCTTCCATCACACAGCGTGGAATCCTCAGTAACCTATGTGGCTATCCGAGTCAACTACGGTGCTGAAAGCATGCCAAACCAGGCTAAAGTTCCCGCCCACCTTTGTATCTGGAGATGGGAGGTATGCGAACAAAACTTTCATTGGCTACCCAAAACATCTCGTGATAAATTAAGGAATAGACTGTATGAGCGTCGCAAGGTTCGCACATTTTATTTTATTTTCTGGCACGACATCGGTCTGAGAGTACGGTCAGGTTAAAGATGAAGTCGCCGTACTCTTGGGCACATCGCCCGAACCTGACAATGTAATGACGCCCAGTTCAGCCGCGCCATGCATAGACAAAGGTATGTTTTCAATGGTCACTGATCATCCGGAACATTTGGAAACCCATCATGCAGGAGTGGACTCGGTGGTACGTTGTTTCCCGGTTCTCCTAGAAAGATGTTGAGATCATTCCAGGGTTCAGGGAGGCCGGACAAGACTACTAACAAGAAATCCCTCAAGGCAAGTATATGCTTCGAGCTACAATCATGCCTATTTTTCCTGAGTTTCGTAGTCCAAAGAGAAACTCAAACCCAAAGGCACGAAGTTGGAGAAACAACTGAAAGCACAGGAGTCGCGGACTAAATCTCAGAATCTTATGGCCAACTTTTTTGCAAAGTCAAAGGCAGAGACCTCGATACCTTCGTCAGGACAAAGGGGAGCTGCAGAGGCCACAGACTTTGATAAGGTATTCAAACCGTTCGCCCTGAGGAAGGGCATCGAGGTAGCGCCGATAAACTACTTTAGCACACGTCGGAGATCGTTGGATGGTGTGGAAGAGAATACCATCGTCGTGTTGGATGATGAAAGCCCGCCGCCGCCACCGTCCGCTCCCGTGACACGCTCTCCCCCTGCCAACTTACCAGGTATGACCCGCATTTCCCTTCTATAGTGCATGTTCACTGAGCCCCCACCATAAGATCGTCTCCGTGATGTAATCTCCTCAATGCCACGCACGAACCCTCCAAGACACCGGGCACGAACCTTTAATTCAAACCCCAAAGATTCTGTTCGCACAATACTGAACGAACTCGCCGAGGCTGAGATTGCGGGGGACATTTCTGCCACCCGGTCTCTTCTGAATCTCCTTGAGGATAGGACTGCCATTCCTGCTAAAGCCTTCATTTTCCACGAAGACACGCGGCCGGGTTATTTCGGAACCTGGACTCGTGTTTCCTCGACCATCAGGCCCCGTCAACCATTTGCCCGCGATGTCGTTGCCATCGATTACTCCTATGATAGTAGTGAAGAATGGGAAGAGGAGAATCCTGGTGACGCGGACGATATAGCGGACGACAACGATGATGAAGACGAAGGGGATCCTGGAGACGATTCTGATGCTGATAGCTGGCTCGTGGATGACGATGACGTGGAAGCTGTCGCCCCCATGGACGAAATAGACGAGCCGCCCCTTCCAAAGCGTCGTTTAGAAGGAACAAATGGTGCAAGTAGCTCGTACAAGAAGCGGAGGGTGGTCCCCCTCGTTCCGTTCGTCAAAGGACCTGTTTGGGACCCAGCCATAACCAGGACGGTAGAGGAGGTATTTACACCGTTCCGCATACGGTTCTTCAACGGTATGTTGTTGGTTGCCCTGTCTCTAGCTGACTTTATAAACAGTCTTTCCCTAGACAACCCTTGCCCGATAGATCCATTCACATGCCTCTCGCCTCCAGAAACGACACCTCAACCAACTACGAATCGAACATTCCTCGTCCCTGCTATTCCAGAGCACGTCCGCTCCACTTCGAACGAACCGCAGGTGAACGCCCCTGGTGCGGTGAAAAAGCCCCCACTTGGTCCGAAACATCCATTCCCAGAGGCACATATCCCCATCCTCGTTGCAAAAATCAATGAACTCGCCACGGGAAGCATCGTTCTCATAGTGGAGACGTTGTATCAGGAACTAAAGGATCACAAAGTGAAGAAGAACTCGATTGAGGCCAAGGTCAGGGAGCTTGCAGTGAAGAAGGGGAAGGTTTGGGTAGCAAAACAGGATACATATTTGGACGGCTCAACAGTACCGGCAACGACGTAGGGCACACACTAGAACCAAGCGTAGTAGGTTACACAGGGCGTAGCAAGTTATTTTTCGTCGCTTCCAACCAATCTTCCTGAAGAGTACGAACGACCTTTTCAAGCAGGACGGTTAGCGATGCCGCATCCTTCCCTTGGCCTTCCAGGTAGTATTTGATCTGTGTCGTCTCTTGTTAGTCTAGGATAAACCATCCTGGGCGAGCATCGGATAACCTTGGGTTCCGTGCCACTTGTCCTGATCAGAACAAGTGAAAATGATATTGTGAGTGCTCGTCACCAAAGGCGGGACTGTGTCCCTACCTAATCGTCAAGACCACTTCCTGCCCAGCCCCGTCCTTCGCCCTAAACGTAATCATGTTTCCCGACGATAGGGGAAGGGTTGGTTTGAATGACGGCGGATTCGAACTATCATAACCGATGGTCAAGTCTCGGACACAGGTCACGGTAAGGTTGGCTAGGTCGGAAGGGTAGTTTGGGTTCCCCTGGAACGTCTAGTACCAACAATGTCGATGCATCAGCTAATAAACCAAAATAAACCAACTCACTGTTCCGTTGTAGTTGCGAAGTCGCGAAAAAATACGCTGCACGACCGCTGGCTCGTAACAAATGAAATAACCATTGCTCGTCTGGGAGGCGCTCAGGATTCAGATAGTTGTTGCTCCAACGTATCTTACCTGGAAGTATCCGTATGTCTGGTAAAGCTCGTCCAAAAACCCTTGCACCGTCTGCCCAGATCGGTGCAGCGAAGCGACGATTTCCGCGAATACGAGCTGGGAACAATGTAAGAACTTGGAGCAATGCCTCGATTACAGCAGAGGCTGACAGTCGCTGCAACACCATCTTTATCTCTAACCTGCGACCCGAACATGAACCCGATAGCTTCTTCGTAGCCGAAAGGGACCTAGTAGAAAACTGATCAGTCGGAATGAGGTTGAAGTATTGGCCGGCTTTTTCACTTCGAGCCCCTGTGCAACCAGATCCAAGGCGGAATTTCCGATATATTTGAACCCTGGTGCGGTTATGTCAGGATCTTACCGGAGGCCGAAGACGAAGACCGGTACCCGTAAGACATTCCACAAAAGTGAAACCTTCCTGATGTGCTATGTGTTGTACCATCTTCGAGCTCACAGTTGAAGCAACCATTGCCAGCTTTTCTGTTGCGAGATTGTTAAGACCTGCTAGAATCACAGTCCGCGGACCAACCAAGTGGTTTCCCGGAAGCTTTCCATGCGCGCAAAACCCATGCAGCGAATATTGCACCGAGTTGATCTCCTGTGAAAACCTTCCAGGTCCCATCATCGCTAACATTAACAAATGAGAGAGGGATAGTCTTTCTTGTCAGTTTTCGACATGCCTTTTTTCAGCGGCAGCAAATCTGTCCGAGTCTGGGTCCTGAGCAAGGACGTATCTAATATGACGGTTGTTCGCGGTGCTCAGGGCAAGGTCCTGGAGAGTTTCATGAGATGGTAAAGCCTAACTTCAGGGAAGGAGTAACCTGCAAGTGCCCCTGCAACAAATGAGACGTAAATTGGATCTGGGGCGGGACGGAAACAATGAACTCGCCTTTCTCTTCTGGATTTGGGAATGCTACGGTTGGGAATTCGGGGTCAGGGACCCTTTGTTCAGCAACTTCAATGACCGCTTGCTCAGGAAATCCGAAAACTTGCATCCCCCTCTGTATGAACGGGGAGGAAACGCCGTGCATGGAAGTATTCACGAATTTTACGGGTGTTGATAGGCCCCGATTTCTAACAAGATTCGTGAGAAACTTACTGTCCAGTTCATACCGTGGGACTTGGCGTACTCGGTCTGCAATCCCGAAATGTATTCGAAATACGCTTGCGTTAGTTCTTGAGTCCTGTTGATACAATCGCTTGAACTAAGGAGCGTCCCAGGGTTCCACACCCTTTCGTCGGGTATCAGATTCTGTAAAATACTATCTGCAATACCTGAATCATGGGGGTCGATTATCTGGAAAGAGATCAGGAACCTATGGATCACATCAACAACAAAACACGGCATACTTGCACCGCATTTTCCCAGTAAACCTGGAGTGAGGTGAAACGAGGTAAAGCAGGGTGCGAGGGTGCGTAACCGGCAGTACCTTGTAACCATTGTCTTGCTGGGGGATGCGTGAGTTTCTCAATCAGGTAGGTCCTTTGTGAATGTTGTGTGGCCCACCTTTGGATTATGGCTCGCTAGAAGACGGATCGAAGGTAAATCCGGGACATGGGTGGCATTGAGTGTAACTTAGATACATACCAGTAATCATCACACCGCAAGCTGCTCCGAGAGTCCCAACGCAAAATGGCACACTATAAACGAGGCTCAACACTTGGAAAGGGGGAAAACGGTAGTGATGACATACAGTGGTGTATGAACGAAGCCGCGAAGAAGGTAGGCTTTCACGCCTTTGGATAAGAAAGCAGCAGCAGCGAGAGCCGCCCAATGCTCGGAGTGATGTCTGTGGTCATGACCTATAACGACTCCCCGCTGTGCCGCGTTGTCCACATTTTTGAGAGCATATGCGCACAATCCCTAGGATGGATAAACATTTAGCAAAAGGCCGCCAGAGGTAGGGCTCTCCAACCTGCGAAGTTTGGATGACCGTGAGGTCGTTCATACGCGAAAATCCCGCTTCCATTCGTCCCCTGAGGCCTACGCCCACCATCAACGGCCACGCAGGCTTACAGATCAAGGATGAACCTGACCTGCGGTCCCAAACTCGATTCTCTTCCTTTGAAAGAGATTTCACTGCCCGATGATAAAACGATGATCTGGTAGATAAATACCTGAGCCTACTCTCCAGTTCCTGGTGATCTCCTGATTCCCACAATTCCTGGATCTCGGACCTTGTCGTTTCCGACTGTCCGTGCAATGAAGCATAGTAGGATCCCAGTTAGCAAGACAGATACGAACCTTATCCAAGTCAAGCCAATTTTGAACGAGTTGTTCTAAGGAGGTCATCACAGAGAGCGGGTGATTTGGTGTGATGAGTGGCTGTCGATTAGATCGCACGAGATCAAATCGAGACAAACGACATCACCCCGACATATTTAAGTAACATCCCACAGGAATTTACATGTATGTAGTAGTATAATCTAGAGAACATAAAAAGTATTCGTCGTTCGCTCACGCTACCGTTTTGCTTTTCGCGTTTTCACTCCGTTTCCAATTTCAGCGTTAGAGGTAGGTTGTGTTGCCGAAGTGGTAGAAACGGAGCTCAGAGCGTTTGCCCGGCTTGGTAAGCGAATTTTGAGAGACACGGAGGTCCCACTGGATTCGGACTTCGACGAGGTCAGCGATATCAATTTGGTCGGTGAGCTGGGGACGCTTTTTGGCAACGCTGGTACCAGGGTGGTTGTGTTACGATCCTTTGTATCATCGTCTGGACTAATGGCGGTATCGTTCTGTACCGCCTGAGACTTCTCGGAATGTGCTGGCGTAGAGGCTCCTCCCGACCTCGATCGAAGGGGCTTTGAAGATGGTGGCGGACTGATGGAGGTTAACGGGCTGTCGATCGATCCTGTATCCTCGATTTTTACCCTCTTGCTGGGAGCGGGCTTCCTACTGCTCCGCCTACGGCTAATGGACAAGGATGAGCTCTGAGTTGCTGCGGTACGAGACATCGGAGACTTTGAAGAGTGGACTTCTGGCGGCGCCTCCTCTTCAACCTAGGATCAAATTCATGAGTAAATGGTCGTTGCGGGGGGGGGGGGGGTTTAACACACCTTGCGCTTCGACGGTCGTGAGCCATTGGTAGTGGAGTCTAGCCGAGTAATCGCTGGGGTTGAAGTAGGTTGTGGAGAAGGATCAGACTCCAAGTCGTAGTGCAGGTGTATGACATGTTCGGATGTTGTAGGTGTGCCGACACTACGCGCTTGAAATGCTGATAAGACCTAGGGTATCCCTTAATTGAAGTCTTCACGTTACGAGGCGGAAACGGTACCTGTGCTGCTTCGATATCATCAACCGAGTAGAGCTTGTCGTGCAAATTCTGGTCCAAGGGTTCGCTTCCGTCATCGAGCGAACTTAGAGAAGTCAAAGGTGATGAAGTGGGAGAGTCATCGCAGAGGTCCCTATGCATATGTCGGTTTGATTCAAGACAGAAAGATCAGAAGCAACTCACTCCAGAGGAATGCCGTTGATTCTGTTCCAAAAGTCTAGCCTGATCACTCGTTCGGGAATTCTGTACCTCCTCCCGTTGATCGTGACTTCATCAACCAAAACCTTTTGTTCCTCTGCGGTAAGGTAGTCACTCTGCACAACCTCGACATTGCCGTTGTTCCGTTGACGGGGTTTGGTGATTTCAATGAATCCAGCGTGTTGTTTCGGAAGCCGCCGTTTTGGTTTCTGGGCCACGTTTCAGTCCCGTAAATGGTAGAAAAGAAAGATGGATAGTGACATACATAGACCTGGTCCGCGTGGTTTGGACACATCCATTTGATTCCAAAGAGGGGCATACTGTCCAGAGGTGGATCTAGGCAATCTAAGTGCCAGCTGAGATCACAGTAATCACACGACACTATGCTCTTCCAGCCCTCTGCGTTCGCCGGCTTCTGTGACGCTTTTCTTGGTCGCTTTGGCTGAACGGGTGTGTTGTGGTGCGAAAGAGCGGAGAGCCCACAACGAAAGCATAATATCGGATCGCCATTCCGATCTTTGAGGCGATAGGGGTCTCTGTCTTCGAGCTGGCCGTGACGACTATCCAAATCAGACCCGGGCATCAATTTTAACGGGAGGAATGATTCATACTTCAGGCGAGGAGGTTTAATCTTGGATGTATCCACGTATGCCCCCTTTGCGCTTGTGCCAACTGAGGATACTAATCAGACGAGAAAAGAGGTGACACGAAGGGGCTAGTACCATCTTTGAAGTGCGTACGGATCTCTTCCGGTAAGTGAAATTCGGTGGGTATACTGCTGGCCAATTGCTGGAGCAAAGGTGCTATGATCCCGGTCTGTGAGGTGGACCTCGATGACGACTCCTGGCAGATTGACATTCAACTCCACAGGAATGGCGGAAATCGGCTTTGATTTACCCGTTGCATCACGCACGCTGGACAGAACCACCGCTTCTCTCCTTCTGGGAGGTCTTGTGGCTCCATGGGCGGATCTAGGCACCAAAGATGGAATGCTCGAGGGCATCCGTCGCAGTAGACCAAAGAACCGAAAGATTGGCAGGATGAACAGTGATCTTCGTTCGCCTTGAAATATACACAACCTCAACAACGACGCCAAGGAAGGATAGAATAGCAATACGCACTGGCGGGGGGCCAAACTCGTTCAGGTTGTACATGACGGCAAGAGGCTCTTCCGTTGTTTTTCCATTCGCCGCTCCCTTCTCTTTTTCCTTCCCCTTTCCCTTGTCTTTGCGCGTAACGGATCTCTCTGTTCCATTGACTTGTATTTCTGCTTGAGGGGTGGCTTCATCCATATTTGATACCGAATTCGACCTGGACGGCATGGGTTCGTCCGTATCAGGAGGCGGGGAGGATCGGACGGTGATGTCTTGAGGGAGAGCAGACCAGGTTGTTGCCACTTCGTGACCGTTTGCGGTCGCGACAACAGTCGGACTGTTTGCCTGGCGTGCTCGCGTTGACACTCTTGGCTGAAGTGCTGACATAGGAGAGCTTTTGGAGCGGCGGAATACGACGGGAATTAGCACAAGAGGATTGGTAAAAAGAAGGGGAGACGCACACTTTGTTCGTGCGTGGTCTTTTCCTTCGAGGACCGTCGACTCCCATACTCACGACGGTTGGCGTATGAGCGAGACCGAGCACGGAGTAGGTTGAACCTGGGTCAGAAGTTGGCAAGTAGGAAAGGGCGAAACTTGGCTTCTTGGTATCTTTCCTGACCGCTGACTGCTGGACAGAGAGCAAAGATGGCGGACCAGGCAGTACCTCTGTAGCGAGCGTAGGGTCACCCTCCAAATGGGATGGCTGCAAGATTGGCACAGCGGCTTGCAGAAACGATGGGACAGTTTCCACCGAAGTCATCGGTGAGAACAGAAGACGCGAGAGTGTGTCTGTCAACAACAAACCGTAGCTCAAAGGAATGGTGACCGAAAAGAAAAAAAATCCGGTAGTAGGATGATGACTTCCGAGCGCGACGGATGGAACAATGTATATTCTATCTACCCCGCTCACTCCATAGCACAAGTCTTCCCTTCAACCGAAATTCTCTCAGGCGCGAGCGGCAAATCCACGACCGCCCGGTAAACCGAACGCTACGCAGTCATTTCGTCAACTCGTGCCCACGCAGTTGGTGTAACAACTCACCGAGGAACAGGGCAGCAGACGTGGTTTCCAAAACTTAAGGAACTGCCCTGCACTCTGGATATTCCAACAAGTATCTCCACAGACTGATGGCGAAAAGAGCATTGACCGCTGAACTATCCACGATATACGTTCAGAGATTACACGCGGGTGCTAGGAAGGAGATCACTCCAGAAACGATCCACGGACGAGAGCCAGGGTGACCCGGCAGTGTGCTCGTAGACGAGGGACAAAGGAGTTTCAACAGGCATTGCGGCCGAGTGGTTGCCATGTGACATCTCCTACTCGACCTGCGATCTCTCTTTCCGTCTGACCTCCAGCTCCTTCGCCCGCTCCCACAGCTCAACGCTGAGTTCGTCCGTTTGGAGCAACAGACCTAGAAGCCTGTAGCAATCGTTATGGCGAAATATTCAAACGCAATGAAAGCGAGCCTCACCGAGCAATTGTTATTTTCATCGTCAGGTCGTGTTGTGTAACCGACTTGTCGCGTTTGCGTTCTTCCACAAAATCGTTTTCAATGAGCTGGTAATAGAATTGCGTGGTAAGCTCGTGATCTCACCTTCAATCGATCAGCCTTACCTCGGCCAGCTGTTTTGGCACGTTCAACCTTTCCCTCCGCCTCGCACCGGTTAACAAGTTTCGGAAAGCGTCAAGTTGCTCTTGATCCGGCATCTTGATTTCGCACTCGCTCTTATACAATGAGGCTGTGTCCTTGCTTTGAGGTTTGAACGGCAATGAGATGTCTGTCTGGAATACGAGTACTGGTGAGATTGTCGGATGTGTATGGACGTAAGAGGTCCCAACCGTAAAGAACGGACTCCGCCTTCCTTCTACCAGTAGGATAAATCCGATTTCCGTGTTGAAAGAAAACTGGCTGAATGGAAAGGCATATCGCAGTTGTTGATCGTTCATCACATCCTGGACTTCCTTCAGACTACGCATCCCTGGGGCACTAGCAGTTGAGCAGAAGAAGCCAAGATCAAAACGAGCACACCTTTTTCTACGACATTTCCCTCCCGAATACCGGTCTCTGTGAGGAGCATAACAGATCCAGCAGGCACTTGGAGATATCCTGAGGAAAGATCTTCTCCATTGCTCTCGGGAATAAACCGATCATTGTTTAAAGCTTCCAATGAAAGTTCCACGACGGAAAACAGCGAGAGTAATTGGGATAAGACAAAACAGAGTGCAGGGGTGGACGCCCCACTCTTCGGAGATGGAAATCTTGTGAGTTGCAACGAGGGAGGCAGAATAGGAGGGCGCCTCGATTGACTAGAAGGGAGCTGAGAGGGAATGAGACACGAACGCAGAAAGATGTACCTACACCCTGGCTACTGAACACAATACGATCAGTTCTGCTGCATCTCTATCTCCAGCCAGTGCTTCTTCTGAAACCCAATCAATGAGATGTTCGTATGTCGCGGTTATGGCACTTCCACGGGGTTTGGATGAGATGTCAGGGGTAGGCACTTGCAGAAACGTGACATGAAGTACGGGTACGACGACGGCCTCGACTTCTGTTTCAGATACAACCCTGAGAAGTTCTGACGGGGAAAACTCAAGGACGGTTCTGATGTACTCACGATTCCAAAGCGAGAATCCCTATAAAGGTGGCAGTAGTCATGAGCTTGAGATCTTTAGCCAGATGCTCGTCATATATCTGGGGTGAAGGATGAGAGAGATCAATCCGACAGGCGGACCCGAGAAACCCGCCTTGAGCAAGATACCGAAATCAGCTGAATGGGAGTTGGGAAGTTTATGGCGACGACTGGTGATATAAGGTGCCCTTGAAGGTATTTCCGATACTGTGGTCCGCACAATGAGAACGAGAGGGGGAAAATAAGCGACAGACATTACCATGGTTGAATAGCGCTCCTTCCAGTCGTTCAGCGTGCCAGTGAGATTCTCCGGGGACAGTGATAGCCCAAAATACAGCGCATTCCCGAAGGTCGCAAGAATCGATATCGGTGGGGGTGGGGACGGCCAGGTCTTGATAGAGGTTCCAGCCACCGCACCTACCCCCCGGGAGTCTGGAGAGGTACACCTCCGGAGAGGGAATATCCTGAACCATTGCGTGGAAGCGAACCAAAGATCTGTCGGAATGAGCATCCGGGGGGTAGTTGAGAGAGAGTGGTGGAATCTTTGACTGAAGTCTGAGTCCCCTGGGACGGTCGCATACAAGGATGACACTGACCTGTTGGATGGAATCCTGAGTATGAAAAACAGTAGCGAAGCGGGATGTGACCTGTGCGGGGAAGTCTACCCTTCCGCTTCTGCCCTCATCGTAGAGGTCTATGATGATGCGGGATGGGTCTCGGATAGCGTCGACGAGATGAGCGGAGACCATTTCGCGTGGTGGCTCAGCGGGCCGGGAGGCATGATGTTGATCTCCGACCCGACGTCATGTGACTCACGGAAAAGGCCAACTTCAGCTGTGGGAACTCGGTGGGAACAAAGCCAGAAGGGATTCCGACTGAGCGCCGCACTTGTCAACAAATGGTCATATATCTGAGTGTGGCGCGTTATTCATCCTTTTTCTCAGACACCGATAAGATATCCACCATGACGCGGTTACGGGTACTATCAAATGATATATACTCCTTGGAAGCTGCACATATCCCAATTGCAGACCATCGTGCGGCAAGATCAGGGGTTATTGTGGACGCTTTGGTCTTTCCCGCTCATTGATTGAATGTTGAGCGATTGCGAGCACGGCACATGTATCATCAGGGGAAATGTTATGCGCAGCGCATTGCACGAAAAAATGCGAGTTTCTCGCTCGAGCCGAGGACACCGGGACGACGGGCGATCATCCGACTCGATCATGCATCGCGCCGCCCATCAAGGAAGGGCGATGACCCTTTCCTCAAATCCTTTCTCCTCCCTTTTCATAGGTA
>Ga0307515_10002508_pt1 | contig 39796 bp, 47 predicted proteins | sample 17_EM_MG_FD_194513 | JGI IMG/M metagenome (GOLD analysis project Ga0307515, IMG submission 194513) | Populus trichocarpa ectomycorrhiza microbial communities from riparian zone in the Pacific Northwest, United States - 17_EM | ecosystem: Host-associated > Plants > Roots > Unclassified | place... | reverse complement strand
GCTGGGAAAGATAGACTTCCAATCATCACCGCCTGCGGCAGCACCGATCTCATTTGCGAAGCAGAAGGACGGCGGACTGCGGCAGTGTGTGGACTACCGAGCTCTCACTCAAGCCGCGTTGAAGAACCGATATCCTCTCCCACTGATCTCGGAGATGCTCGACAGGACCTCAGGAATGCCTATTACCTCATCCGAATCAAGGAAGGCGACGAGTACAAAACCGAGCTACAATACCAATTAGAGGAGATAAGTCGTCGGCAGAGCAACGACGTTTAAAGAGAGGGATAACCCTACCGGAGATGCCGGAATGAAGGACCAGAGTGCACTTAACGACAGAGAAGTCCAGCGGCACCCAGAGAGCGGCGATAAATGCACCCAGAGAGCGGGGATAAGCGTACCAGAAGAATCAACATGCGCACCTAGCATCCGGAAGATGATAAGCCCACCTAGAGAATTCACGGCCAAAGCTCAAAGTCAGAAATAATGAGAACAGACCGAGCGAAGTCCGAAAAGGCGAAAAGAAGTCGAAGGGTCAACGCAAAGCAAGTCGAAACACGAAGCAAGTCGAACCACGAAGCAGGTCAAAAAGAAAGGCCAAAGCAATTGCAAAAATGAGATGAAAGCAAGTGGAAAAATGAGACGAAGCAAGCGAAGTCGACCAAGACCAGCCAAAAGACGAGCGAAGTCGAAGACCTCCGAAATCCAGAGACGAAGGCTGCCAAAAGCCGCGTCGGTCAACAACGATCACCAAAGTCTACCGAAGTTCATAAGTCTACCGAACCACGACGGCAATCAACAACCGATTTGAGTCTAAGTCGTCGATGGAGCAACGAACTTCAAAAGGGGGGATGACCGTGTCAAAAAATGCGTCCTACCGACAAGCCAAATGCCCACCGGGATGCAATCTACTGAGACGCACCGAGAAGTCAACCGGGAAGTCTATCGAGAAGTCAACCGGCAAGGCCTACCAAGTCGACCAAGATTCTACTGAAGCCGCCTATCGAAAGGGCAACCAGAAGTCGACTGTGAAGTCTACCAAATCGATCAAGATTCTATTGAAGCCTCCTCTCGAGAGCGCAACCATGAAGTCAACTGGATGGTCACCGAAGCGGACTTCCAAAGACGACTACCTAGTCAACCAGCATCTGGGAGTCAATGCCACTACCGGCTGCAAGAGATACTCTACAGAGCATGCGGAAGCACTGCACGAAGGCTCAAGAGAGCGCAGGCGCGCTTGAACTTGGTAAGTATAACGATTTTACAGAAACTTACGTGTTAGATATCGACGAATAAGACGCGATTGACGTACACGATTGACGGCTACGAACGATGCTGGCAGCGGAAGCTCCCATCGATGCCAAGTCATGAGCGGAAGCTCTACCACCCTGACAATTTCATCAAAGACCTACGCCGAGATACAAGCTACGGGAATGATGGTCGTTGGAGCATGGGTTCAGTTAGGAAGTCGAGATATGGAGATGGGATCACTTTTAGATGTTTTCTTGTTTCTCTCTTCTTTTCTTCTCTTCTTTGGATCTCGGCCCGGTACAAATGGCGTTGGCACGGGTTTTTACCACCAGTCAATGGTTGTGGAGTTTCCCCGTGCGCCGGATCCGCCGAAAGGTCGCCATTGAGCTGTACCGATCGGTTGTGGGACTTATGGGTTCGTACGATTGCGTACGTAGGATAATTGTTTCATTCTTTGTTTCCTTGTCCTTTCCTTTTCTCTTGTACGGTTTATGCAGCCCAGGAGGTCTGCGCCTAAAGAGAGGGATAATGTAACGGGGGCACGTGACCCCGGGCCGGGTGACAGCCATTCTATATAGTCGGCTCGCCACGAGACTTAGATCTCTAGCGATAATCTTACCTATACACCTATATTTACTATCACTCGAGTCCACGTTTGAAATCGTATACCATAATTACCATACGTATGCCTATAAGGCCGAACGCTGGCGTACGTGCCCTTACAGTTGAACTGATTTGAGACTGGTGAACTTGTTGGCCACGGAAAATGCTAATCTCACCCAAGAGGATCTGAACCCTAGTTATAATGAGCTGGAAAACTGATGGAATATCCATCTTGTGTTATATGATAGCTTAAAATCCAGAGCGAAACCATCAAGCAAAGGCCAACTCTCATACTGTTCTTAGAGTTTTGGGATTTTTGATGAGTCCCATCAGTACAGGACTAACAACAGTGTGGGCTGGCAAATTGGGATGAACGTGCAAATTGGATCGAAGCTTGAAGTCACTGCAACGCCCAGAGTTCATTCACACAATGACTAGTGATATCAGACAATCTGGATGTTTTATGGTGCGCTTGAAGCACCAGATTAAAAAATATGGCGCAGATGCATTGTATTCAACTGTGAAGAGTTTGATGCATGCTATCTGGACAGAAGACGATGAAGTTCAACAGGAAGTGGGGCACTAGATGATACAGATTGCAAAGACTTGAACAATAAGGAAGTGGTCGGTATCGAAACTGGCCAATGGAAATCCACTCATCAGGATACTGTGCAAGAATGCAAACTGCTGTGATCTTGAGTGGACTCAGGAAGAGTATGCTGAACTGAAGACCCTGGTAGAGAGATACACTTCACAGGGTGCATCAGGAGTATGCAGTGGTCATAGCTGGCGGCTAGCATAGTGTTGGTTGGTGATGGGTGACACTGATGATCACCATGACGCGGGTGGAAAATCATATGACCAATCGCCACTGAATATTAGGGTGGACTCTCCGATGAACCAATGGCTGAGAGAGACATTCCTGGCAATTGATGTCAACGAACCTGTGGAGTATCAAGAGCCTTATCAACATGAAGCATCGAGCAAGTCACTCCTTCTAGAACAAGAGAGACATGACAATGCACTCCCCATCTCACCTCCTGCACAAAAGGCTGTGTTTGTGTGTACTCTTCCTGGCCAGGTTCGTCATTTGAAGTGGTGCCTAATAACATATATTGCGGATCATGTGGATATATTCCACATGTATGCAGAAATATAAGATGCTGAATGCAGAGAAGTGCAGCTCAAGTTCTAGGATTTGTGAAATCACTCTGTATTCAAAACTACACCCAAAGTGGGCGGGACAAGCTATAATCTCACAGCTGCACAACATGCAGTAATAACTCAGAAGTTCTGGGTTTTGAATATACCATGGCAGGCATTTACAGGAGTTATCCATCTAGGGCAAAACAGAGTACTACACACATGGTGCTTGAATAACGAGCCTGGTGGCTATGACCACTGCACAAATGATCTCCATCAACACTCTGGAGAGGCCCAACTGAGAGTCCTGCATGGCTTGATGAGTTGACCAAACATCATGATGTCGATGAATTACCAGATTCTGGAGGCTCGTAAGGACCATACCAAGATGATCGAGAATGGAGATATGTTGCAGTCAGAGGAAACATCATCTCAGATTATTAGGACGCGTCATCAACGTATGCCCCTTAGTACATTCAGCCAATATAATCTTCCTAATTGATACGAATAGTCAAAAAGGGCATTTGTAAGACACACCATAGTGCATATATGATTCCATTCTCTGCGTCATTTTGAAGTTAATCAAAGTTATTGAAGTTCGAATTTTGTGTCTCATATCATCAATGGCTTGAGAGGGATTTTTATGGCATTCCTGGTTATTCCAAATGACCAATACAATATGAAGTCAAATGATAAGCTACATTATAAGATCCAAGCCAGCCAATCTCATGATAAATGACGTCAGTCAAAATTTGGGAATGATGCAGCAACATGGTTAGAATCATTTGTCAGCTGCAAAATTGAGATGTACTGGAAACCTGAAGCCAACTATGTATTTTTGAAGTCAAAAAAATGAAAAATACATAGTTCAACCACTTTCAGATGCAGTGGAGAATCCTCAGCATTTATCATAAGTCGCATTATATCGGATCAAGCAATGCAAATTTACGAACCCAATTTCACAAAAAGTCACTCTGGGTGAAATTGAGTATCAGTGTTAGAATATGAGACACGGCTTGCTTATTAGTGGCAAAGCAGCTGCTTTTGCTGGCATATGATTGAAGTTCAACTGCTCTGGAGAGTGCTGCGCAGTTATTGTTATGACCAATCAGTAACTATATATTAGCCAATCCCAGTTGGCAATTTGGACAGTCTAGGCAATATTAAATAGCTAAGTCAAAATTAATGATTGTGGCTTGCTGATTCATGGCATTGACACAGCAGTTGGTTGCATATGATCGAAGTTTAGGCACACCATACAATCCTCAGCATTTGTCTCGAGTCACCTTATGACTGATTCAGCAAATCATATTTGTTAATTCAACTTAGTAAGAACACAGTCTAGGTGATATTGAGTACTTATTTCAGAATATGAGACACAGTTTGCTGATGGGTGGGAAAACTGCAACATTTGCTGGCATATCCCAGGAGTTCGGGCAAACTTTTGATCCGCATTCCAGACAGATGGATGCTGAGACATGGCTTGGATTTTTAAGACTCAGCTGCAGTGTTTGATGCCAGGTGTTGCCTGGCCAATAATTCAAGTTCAGGCACAACTGGTATCTGTAATCCAGTCCAGAATGACATTCTTGGATTAGTATAATGCCATCTTTGAAAAGCTGGAACTAATTCTAGATGTATCATTCCAGACCTGCCATGACTCAAGAGTGACAAATCAGCCTCCGAAGCATGTGTACCCCAGTCCGTGATGTGCGCTGAATTGTTGTTTACTTCATTGTCATCATGTTTTCTTCAACTTTGAATTCAGTGGATGCATTGCACACAGATTGTCATCTATCAAGACTCTTCACAGCTAGGTGCAGGTGGCTTATCCCACTTGGCCTCTGCTAGTATAGGAATCTATGCATGATTGGGATGTGAGGGCCGCAGCTGAAATGCCTTGAACTGTGAGCTCGTGTCTACTGTCCATTGGAGGACGGTCGCCCTCACCAAATTGTACCATATTTGAACAGACCTGGCCATTTTGAAACCTCACCTAACTCGATAGGAACTAAGTAGTATGTTTGGACCTATTCTTCGAAATCCTACAATAACTTCTGCAAGTTTGGGCTCTGTCAAACGAGCTGGAGCTTGAGAGCAAGACTCTCAAAAGACAGATTCTGCTCAGCGACTCCGCTAGGTGGCCGGCAACTCCTGCTCAGCCATGTAACACACTTACTGACAGAGGTGTAAGTTCTCAATGCGTTGATTGCAGACTTCACTGGATTCTGGCTAAATGCATCTTCGGGCCACGAAAATGGGGATCTGAAAATATATATTGTGAACTGATTTCCCTCAAGAGAGATGTTTGAAGTGAGACAATCTTGGACAATCGAGTTAAGAAAAGACAATTCATGTAAACAAGTAACATTGTTGTTGAAATGTACTGATCACAACAAGCTTGGATACTCAAGCACAGGTATATTTGTAATCTTATATATACAGTATTCAGAGTATGTCTTGTATACATGCATGCGCACTCAGCAGTCATCTCCAGCTGGGTCTGAAATGACCATCATTAAATGGAGATTATGCATCAGTCCAGCGGATGCCGTATGCCAGCGAGGTGGTCCACACATGTTCCACTCCCCCCTCTTGCTACACTTTGTTGAGCAACAAAGACAAACAATTAATAAAGAAACACCCAAACATACAAAAAACTTGTGGCACCCCTGGTAGCCTTCTTAAAACCATACAATACAAGTGAGCAGACAAAGAGCACTACTATAGTATAACGATCACGATCACCATGAACAAAAAAATTCGTATTTCCACAATGAAGACTAATCCAAATGTCAGAATGATTCCCATTTCCATGAACTTATCGGGTTCGTGAACTTCCTATGCACATCATTAGTAACTGCTTTCACAAATGTAACTGTGTCAATTTTATTTGTTTGTACATAGAAGTAATGGACTATTTTGTATTTATACAAATCTTGACAATCCTGATAACAAATCTGGATGTGCTTGGTGTGAGCTTTGTTAAGTTCTGTGGTGGGAAAAGTCACACCGCACTGATTGTCACAGTTGATTAGCCGTGGTGTTATGTCTTCACTGCGAAAGTCTTTCCATAGCCGAAAGAACCATTTCAATTTACTATCGGGCTTTGAGTAGGCGATGAACTTGGCCTTGAGAGTTTTTAGGGCGATGAGACAATGCTTTCCAGATTGCCAAGCAATGGCACCACTGCTGGCAAGAAACACATGGGGTTCCTGAGACATGAAGTCTGCACATTCCATGGCCTAATTGGAATCACAGGACACAATGAGACTATCACCAATGCCGATGTCCATCTAGATGCCTTTACCATTGCTGAGTTGTCCAAAATTGGCTGTAACTTTGGGATACAGAAGGACTCTCTAAGCAGCAGTCAGATAGCAGGTGAAGAGCAAGGAAATGCAATGAGAAAGCTCAGTAAACACTCACGAGATATCTGGATGACTTGCACTACCAGTGTACATTAGTTGGATCGGGTGGGTTAGGGTATAGGGGATATTGGTAAGAATAATGTGATATCGTAATCGGAACAAGGTACTCGAAGTTTGTATCAAGGGAGTCAGAAGACAAGAATCAGAGCTGTTGCAAAGTTGTAACTTGCTTTGCACACAGGAGAACAAGTACAGAGAGAAGAAAAGGAAATCCTCCAATGTACAACAACCTCTCTTCATGTACAGATTATCGACCACCATTGAACCATTCTTCATGCCTCGATGTACCATTCGAATATCCAACCACAATCTTACACACCACCAACAACATTCCTCATCAACAAAACCACGCCACATCACCCAATGTCGCAACACCTTAGACCACTTCCTTATCATAAAAAATTATAACACCTCCACTACACCCCTATCTCTGCATATCCCAACATCTCCATCGTTCTGTAACACGCTTGCTTCCTAAACCAATACCTTTGTACGTCTCCTACAATCACTCGCCAGCTGCACCGTGACATTCGTCAACCCACGACTGCATGATAGTTGGTGATATCCTCCAGTTCTTTCGCCCTCTGATACTGGGCTGAGTTGAGCTGTACATTGGGATCCACATGTCATGAAACATCATCAGTCTGCCCCTAGGCAAATTGACTGAGAGTTGTGGTGGTGTTGGCCATCTGACTGGGACTGACTCTGGTACGATATTGCGGAATCTCGATGCCCAACCATTCATGGGGCTGGGGCAAGATTGCTGTTCATTTGATTCTGTGTGAGATTCGCATCGACTTCAATCATGGCTTTGGAACCTGTACCCATGTACAACATTGAGGTATCATCGATTTACTGCGGTAACAGAATACAGTGATCTGCAAAGATCAAGATTGGGAGTGCATGATAACTGAGTCAACCCAGGAGAGAGCAGACCGGCACTGATATTGTTGTGCCATAACTGTTGAGCCTGTTTAAGATCATACAGAGCTTTCCTCAGTCTGAGTATGATCAATGAGAAGTTGAGGCCTTCAGGCCATCGTTCCGGTCAAGTTATATAGTTATTGTAATCATCCATTTTCGCAATTATGTAGGTGGTAACTATATCTAAGTGATGTATATTGCAATCTATTTGGTGTTTCCAAATGTGATTGATGAGATACTGTAAAGTAGTTAGTTTCCCAATGCAGGCATACATCTTACAAAAATCTGTCTGCAAATATCCTTTCATAACTAGCCAAGTTGTGAACTGTGTGAACCCATCAGGATTATGTTTAGTCTTATATACCAACTGAGCTTGAATTGGCTTAACTTGCAGTTGCTGGGTTTTACCGGAGTTGAGAGTGGAGAACGTGGTATTGTGCTGGATTGATGTTCTTTCTTCCTCCGTGGCTCTTTTCCCGTGATTTGATCGAGGACTATGCATAGCTTCTGCCTAAGGGAATGGGTCTTTTGCGGAATCTGTTGATGCTTCTGCAGAGACTTTACCAAGACTTCTTGTTACACAACTCGCTATTGGCGGGGCTGGAGGGGCTGGTGGTACTTGGCATGATTTCATACATGCTGCTGCCAAATGCTGGGCATTCCAATCCTCTCGGCAGTGTTGCTCGCAGCAGGGGAAGTAATCTGGATTTGCTTCCAAATACTGGCTGGTTGAATTCTGTTGGTGGAGGTACCGGCAGTGGGCTTTGTCTGATTCCATGAAAGGAGCTTCACGCATATAGGATGTGGGTCTCTTATGTAACTGTTGAAATTGACAGTCTTGTCCTCGGCGAGGCTCATCTCTGGAATCTATTTCCATAATATATTTGCTCTGTGCTGGTAGTCCAAACGTATTGCAATCAATCTCATTCCTTCGATAGTGGCATGACATGTGCATATCTCCCTTCATCAAAGATGGCTTCTGATTGGGCTTTTACTCTCTTGTCTTTGGGATCCCATATCCCCCACAATGTCTTTGGGACATTTGAATAACCTACCATCAGTCAGGGCTTGGATCTCAGGCTGAATTTGGCTGCGCATTGGCATGTTGGAATAAGGCTGTTGGTGTAACATATGAATTGGTGTAGGTTGTAGAGGGAGGCTTGATAGGATATCTTTCAGGCATCGGCATCAGGTGTAGGTTTTCCAATTCCATGCAGCATTCAGTATAGCCTGCTGAAAGGTCCTTGAAAGCCATCATGGTTATTCCTGTTCAAGCCTTCATCTTGCAATTTCTGATGGAAATAGACTGTGGCATCAACTGCTTCTCCCTAGAGCTGAACTGGATGCTGGGTGACAGTCATCGTCACCTGTGCTTGTTCAGTGATTGTATGGATAATGGGTTCTGCAAGACCAATAATATGGTGAGCATATGAAGGGTATGCCTCAGATGATTCACTACCAGCTGCAAGGACACATTCGAAGATCATATTGTTATATTTTACATCTCCATTCCCGGTGCTGACAGGCATAATCTCACGTGCAACTCACTCTGCTAGGGTGTGGACTGCCTGCTTTGCTGAGGTGCAGGCCTCAGCTCTCTGATATGGCCATATGTATGTGTGCATCATGTAGTTCTTGATGAATTGTATATGACATAATTGACTCCGGAGATTGGTGTAGTGAAAGGACCCAACCTGTCACAATGCTAATGCTGAAATGGCTTCATAGTGTCCATGACTGGCACTCTAATAGACTTTTGCTCGTGATTGGCCTGGATGCAGATTATGCACATAGAGTAATGATTTGTATATCTGCCAATTAGTGTTTTCATGGCAGTAGAATCCATATCACCTAGTCATCAGTGCCATAGTCTTCATTCTGAGGCTGTCAGAGACAACAGTTGGACTGCGATAGGAATATGAAGTGACTTGTATGTAAACTCGATTCTGGGCTCTGGGATTAGCACTCTTCGAACTGAACAGTGTCTCTTTCGCATGTTCCCATTCTCAGTAGTCAATGACACAAGTGCAGTCACCCGGACCGGGAGGTTGGTAGCATTGATTCGATTTCTAATGAGTTTGTCGGAAGATGGCGAAGTTATAATGCATATTGCACCCCAAAATAACATTCTACGCCACACGGAATCAAATTAGTTGATTGAATGAATGCAATGTCGAAGAGTAAAAGTATGCAGGGCTTTGCCATGTCAGCTCTGAATTACATCAATGAAACCATAATGCGTGGCAGTGACTGAATCATTGACTTTAAACTAGATCACTATAGTAAGAGAGAGCTTGATGAAACTGGTGAAGCTGCAGTGGTTATTGCTCATGTTGTGTGATGCTCTGGAGTCAATAACTCACTGTGGAGCTGTGGAACGGGTACGAGTAACAGCAGTTAGTCAGAGGGGATTACAGTCTCAAGTCATAGCAACAGCTGCTGTAGTAGTTGCTTTCTTTGCTGTTCCCCACATCTTGATCTGTTTGTAGGAGATGCAATTAATGGTGGAAAGAGCTGACAGACAGCACCGGAAAACATGACCTCGATGTGTCTATTCCTTCCTCCCTTCTGACCATGTGTGGGTCTTCTGTGTGCATCTGTTGTATTGCTGTCAAGTGTGCAGTAGGTGCAAATACTGTTTTGGCTGTCTTCGGTTCCTTCGCATCCGCCATATCCACTGCAACCACAGTATCCGCCATGTTGAACACACCTTCAGCCTTAGCCTCGACCTCGGCCATGGTAGCTGCATCATTGAGAGAGAAGAGCTGCCCGGATGGATGCAGTTCCAAGTTCTTTCGTGAGGCTGGCTGCGGTTTCTTCATCTAGCAGATTGCGCATGGCTTCTTGGGGTGTACGTAAGGGCCTTGTATGATTTAGAATGAAGAATATCATTGCACAGGGTGCTGGCAGTGATGGGATGCTTTGAGTGGAGAAAGCATGATTGAGGATTTCATCGTCAGTGTGGACCGGTTGTATGCAGTCATTGTTAAACTTGGTCAATTACTCTTGAGTGATTTGTCCTCCATATGTGGGGAAGCTCGGAAGTGGGGAAGAAAGTACAGTCTGTGAATATAGGTGTTTGCTGTATCAAGACTGGTTTCTGGTGCGTTCTGCACCTCATAGAGATCTGTTATACCTTTGACTATGTGCTGTTCTTCTGGGGACCAGGAAAGTCAGATTATTGATCAAACCTTACCTTGGTGAGCCTTCCAATCGTCATAGTTGTCATTGGGGTAGAAATCATTAGGCTGCTGTTCAGAATCATTTCTGTTGCATCTGACATTTCCTAAATCACATCACTTGATTGTCATCCTTGATATGACTATTAACGATAGAGGTCACTTCTCCTGGACTCTTCGAAGGTGAAGCTAGAAGCGCAATCTTCTCAATCTCGAGCCACATCTTGAATCATTTTCCACATTATTCTATCACACTTAATCTTACATTTATAGCTTATACACTGTTTCTCCTACTCTTACCAATGCTCTATTTTGGATATCATCAACATGGAATCTGTGGCCAGCAAGCAGAGAAATCACAATTCGCAGAAAAATCAAGAAGCATCCCTTGGGAGACCTTTTGCACTCACATTCAAGAAAATAGGCAATTATCATTTTCCATTTGATAATTCTGATCCAACCATACCTTCATGCAATGGATTGCAAATGGCCAATGTCGCTGATTTTGTTACTGAAGCAATATGATGATGCTGATAAGGGGATCAGCTATGAGGAATGTAATGACAATGGAGAGTTCACCTTACCAGCTGACATTGAAGAAAGTTATTTTGATGGTCAACTGGAGGTTCCAGTTCTAAGCAAGGTGTGCTGGGAGAAGTCATTTCCAACTATGAGTGTTCAGCTGCTAAAGCAATAGAGCCATGCTGATGATGTCATTGCATGCTCCCTGCTTGAAAATTCCCAACAGTCAGCTGGGGCAATGGCACCACTGTTGCTCAAAAGCCAAAAGTTAACCCTCTTCAGCAAATTATGTGAGTCTGACTGGGCAACCACCCTTGTGCTCTACAACCCAAATCTAGTGCAGACCATTATGTTCCACAACCCGAGGCCAGTGAAAATTGAAATGTTACCCAATAAGAAAAGGTTGCATGTGAGCTAATGGAAACATTCATGGAAGCAATTATAACCACGAACACCATCGCCTATATTATCTGATCAGAACTGCTATATCGTCCAGTACGCTTGGAAGCTAACAATTTAAGCTCAGGATCATCAGCAGGTATTAGCAAGTGCTCAAGTAGGTACTCCAACAGTATGTCAATTGCCTGGGGGTCTATCGTTCAATATAGATCTGCAAATGCAGGATGTTTTAGGTCTTGAATTATGTATATTGTTACTCAATCAGACTTAAGATATTGACTATGCCCTACAATGTACTATACTAAAACAGGAGATTAATACCATTGAAGGATATTTGACAAATAGGGCTGGTTGGAATTTGGCCTGTGGTAAGTGTCAGGATTTGGACTCTGAGACTGACCACTGTATCCAAGGAAAGGAGTTCCTGATTGATGATACATCTCTGTCACAGGTCTTGGATGGAAACAAATTATGGTTTACCCAAATGGACATTCTGGATTCAACTTACAATCAATTTTTCTTCATCCCCAATAGCTTAGGGTGCCAGCTAACTACATCACAGTTCTTTCAACCTTGTACTTGTCATACATTAGCACCGGTTGGCACTGCCATTCACCGTGCACTGTGTGAATATGCTACTGGAAACATGGCTATGATCATGTTTTCTCGAGAAGAATATCAAGGTACATATTGCCCTTCCCCAGTGATACATTTTACTCAGGAAGCTGCTGTTCTTATCATTCCCACATTGGTCAGATACTGCATACCCTGAACTTGGCGTAACTCCGCTGGGATATAAGATCTTGTATGCCAGTCTGCTCTCCTCTGCCTTGTACCACTCTATTTCACTGCATTCTCAATCCCTCCGCTTTGAGTACTCCTCTGTTGGGATTGCCTCTCCACAATCCCCATCAGTGCTAGGCCGTTTGGATTGTTGTGTCTATATCGGATCTGGTGCTGCTCTGCTGTGACTGACTATCCGCAATCCCTATCAATGATCCCCTCCAATGATTGGCACCCCTCAAGTTCATTTTGCCCTTCGTGCCACCCCCCCACCCTTTCTGTGCTGCTTCACTTTTTGTGGGCGCTACTCCTGTGGGTTGGGCACTCCTCAATCCCCCTCCATCCTTTTCAGTCGGGATTGTTACCTTTCATTTCATCCCACACACCTCTATCAACTTCTGTATTCCTCCTTTCCACATAGCACTCCACATTTGGCGATTCTCATTTCTTGGTAGTTCCTCCCCTTTTTCATCCGAATATATTATACTGTCTTTCAAACCCCATTTGGATTCAGACCTAGCTTCCATGCCAGTACACTTTTGTGAGATAATACAAATCAAGCCAAACAACATTGGAATGCATTTTTGCCCACTTTCCAGGTTGAAATTATTTGCAAACACACTGAGCGCATCCAGCATCATCAGCAACAACCCTAGTTTCCGTCTCAAACGCCCGGGTGTTCCTGACAGCTCTGACGGCTCTGACGGAACCTCGTACCCTCTGACGGAGAATTACACGCTTCCTGTCACCCAGGTGATGGGTCACGTTGCATACTCACCTCCATTACTTTGCGCGTGGTATACGCTCCATCCGAACGCCACGTGTGTTACACTCTTCGCAGGGGCCGCAGTTATGCTGTAGCCATTCACACAAAGCCTGGGGATGTTTATGCCTTTCTTCGGCCAATAGGCTCATTTTACCTCTCCGCTATTGCTATATATCGGATGCCGCACTCACCCCATATATGTTTAGCTTTGACATTTTGTCACATATTGCAATACAGTCTTCGCTTCGGAAACCTCGCTTGCCGTTGCATTTGCTTCGCCATTATTGTATTTCACAGGTCTGAAATATACAGTACAATGTTCACACTCTCGAGTACTATGCCCTCAGTCCTGCACATTCTGCGTTGATCCATCATCGGGTTGCAATGATTCTTCCTCCTCATCCGCATCGGCATCGTCGCCATCCTCGCCCTCATAGCCATCGCCATTCTCGCCCTCATACCCATCGACATCACTGGATCCCAGGTCAAACCTCTCGAGTTCCTTTGTGCGCCGTCGTCGCCGGCTGGCGGTGGGGATGGCATCGCGATCGTCACTTTCATCACCTTCATCTTTGGAATCCCCGCTGCCCCCTGGCATCGCGAAATTAAGTTTGTCATCCGTGCAATTGTTGTCTATCGGGATGTTTGGGTCAGTGCTTCCGATCTCACACTCCTCAAGCGCCACTTCGGAGGCCAAATAATCAAGAAGAATTGCATTGTCAACAGGCGCTGCTTCCATGCTGATCACCATGGCAGGCGTTGGGTTCTCCGCCTGTTGGATCTGATGCTTGACTTTAGCAAGAGTGTTGGTATACACCCTTTGTTGGTAGCTCTCTGGTAGTGTGTTCCAGATACTCATCAAGAACGTATACATGTCTGCAACGCCAGACGAGGTTAACACCTTGCGACCCGTTAGAGCGCAGCGGGATACGATCTTACCACCGTCATTTTTGTGGTTCAAGTAGTTCGAGCGATCAGGTCTGTCCGCTTTCAGCTTTGACTTGGAAGCTTTCGGATGAACACGTTTGTTCTTTTGCCACTCCAGGAGAGCATGGCGCAATGAAGTGCATATAAACATGATCAGTGGCGGGGGTATATGACCATCCTTGTCGTTAATCATGGAATTATAAAATCCATCAGCATACTTACCGCGGGTATTCGCCCGATGATAAAATTCGATGTAGATAAACTGAGAGATTGCTTCCGCCGGGAAGTAAAGTGGACGCTAGCCATTGGTTACCAGCTTTCGACACCCTCTGTGTTGGATTTGGACTGCGTACACCACCTTCCACATGCTCTGCTACCGGAAACAGATTCTTATTGTCTGCCAGAAGGGAATCAATGAATTCCAAACGCTCTGCGGCAGATTCAAAGCGGTGGAGATCATAAAGCTCTGCAATGTTGTCCCTTGCTGATTGAAAAAAATGAGATTCAACCATATCGACTTGTGCGCGAACCTGGTACCGGTTTGAGAGTGTAATATCCACCGTGGGCCGTTGATTCAGCATACCTCTTTCAAGATCTCCTTTGTGCGTGCCTTGAATGCTATGGACCAAATGTTGTTTTGCTGCATAGCGGTGTTCCAGTACGTCTCTATCATCTGCCAGTATGGGGCATCAGCTAATGCTTTTGCAATGCGTCGCGTTGCATGACTTACCATCTCCAAGTCGCTTGCACTCATAAATGGCCGTCTGTTCCACATGTACAGCTCCTGGAGTCTGCCTGTTGCAAATACAAGACGCGTCATGACTGAGTGACCAAATCGATGGATGCTGTGACTGCCGGAGACCATTGATCAAGGTGTAGACACCGCCTGCGGTTGCAATTGCCACTGCCTCTGTCTCTGTTCTGATTCATCTCCGAGTGAGGTTAATTTGATACTTCTGCACACTCAGTAGACATGCGTTTCTCTCAAATGATGTACCTTTTGTGACATGGGGTGGAAACATGGCTTGCCCTGACAATGCTAGAGGTGAAAAGGTTGGGCTCTGCAAGTATTTTGCCATTTATCGGCGGCGGATGGTAGGTTGAAACCTATTGCAGTGTCAATATCTTACCAGCCTTGCAGAGCGAGACACGACAGCATCTCCTCTGTATAGTGAGGACCGGTACACCGGTCATTGTGCTTGGGCATCTGCCAAATGTAATTGACCTTGTTCATAAATCAATCTGCCTCTTTCACACTGCCAATATGTAGCCATTCAGAAATAGCAGTGGTGAAATTGTAGCCAGAACACATTTGCCGAACTGACTCTGATATGTGGCTCACCGCATGCATCGTTGAATGTGTGAAATGCATTACACATTGTTCCAAGGTTTTCCAGAGCTCCTGAACACCAATTACCTGCCACCAAGCTTCAACTTCTAGCAAGCGGATGCACAATTCCTTCTGAAACTGCATCTGCTCAATAGATGTGATTCGATAAATCGCTCTCTCTAGCTGATGCACAACGTGGTCCGGATCTGCGATACTCCAGGTTGTGGCTTTAGACTCAGCATTGCCTAGACGGACCGCAAATTCCACATGCTTGTCGGCAGTCATGTTTGTTGCCCTGCAAACCTCTTCGTCTTCAGCAGCCTTCATTTGGGCAAGTTTTTAGTCGAATGGTCATCTATGCCCGGTTGCCTCAGTCCCAACTTCATGCAAAAGTTGTCGCTCATGGTGTTGGAAATATCTATCAAAACGCGTTCATATCACAGGTGTCACTCAATGGATTTCTTCCACCATTCCCACTTTTACACTCTGCCGATCTGCATCTGACCATTTGATTGCCGATTGTTGGGCTCCATTCAGGTGCACCGTGAATTGACATCTTCTTGGTGTAGTAACCTTTCCAGCCCCATACACCTGAACATCCATCGCAGAACAGATTTTATCAATCATTTGTTCCCGTAACTGATGCAATTTTCTAGCCAACTGGTCATCCACTGTAGCCTTTGCAGACTTCGAAATTTTCTATTCTTGAGAGGAACACTTGTTCTTGGAAATTCGCTTCAGTGCATCGTTGAATGCTGTGAGGGATAGATCAGTGAGATTTCGTTGGTTGACAAGTAAACAGATTTCACGTAATGCCCAGGTTGCTCCCATTACCGTCTCATTAGAGGCTGTATCCGCCACAGTTTCCTGTCATCCATGGAGCAATCGAGTGTCAGCCAGCAATCCGCTGCCAGTGTTCTGATCATGCCCAGGATCACTGTTTCCTGCCAGGAGCTGCTTTTTATCGAAATGAATAGTTTACAGATGCACTGGAGGCCTGGATATCGTGGTACTGATGTGAATTGATTGTCAAATTGATCCTTAACATTTCTAGCTTTCAGGTATTTGAGCAGCAAGTGCATTAAGTCTTTAACTAAACCCAAGAGGAGCTGATGCAATTCATCAGGCTGCCTAAGCTGATACATCAGCAAAAGGTAAATGGGTCCGGAAGTAAGACGCAATCCTCCCAGACACTCCAGGCGACCTCACCAGTGCTTCTAAGTACTTCCAGATCCTCCCAGACCCACCTGAAGCTAAGCAAAGTGCTCTCCGACCCTGCTAGAGAATCCTCAGGTGCTCCTCAAAGCACCCGGAGGTATGGAGGTGCAGTCAGGATGCTACAAGATTTGACATAAAGAATAGTCGAATTTTGAAGCTCCTGAGACCTCTGCGCAGATCTGCAGGAGACTCCGAGAGAACCTGAGACCGCTGCGCAGCTCTGCGGGATACCTGGAGAGCAGCCGAGACCGCTGCCCACTTCTGCGAGAAACCTGTTGCCATAGTCTCACAGCAGTGTTTCTTACATAACCACAAGGCATTTCGTCTTAACATATTCGTCTTTGTTACAGTCACAAGATTTGCTACATCGTAATATGGCATGCATTATTTGAATCTCTGTATATACACTCATACGGTCAATCTGGCCGTAGATGGTACTCGAGCATAATCACAGGAGCACCTGGACACACCCATTCAGAGAACTTAGAGATGCACCATTGGGAGCAAGAAGGCAGAGAGCCCACCATCAATACTCCGCCGTACCTCTCGCGACATCCAAATGGGATTCATGAGACAGAGCGGTTCTGGTTCAAGGAGCGTAGGAATCGGGTGAGAAGATATGATACTACCCAAGGTTGAGGATCCACGCAATTTCATGGAACCATGATATCTCGGACAGTGCGAGTGACACCAAAAGTTGGGAAAGATAGAGTGTGTATTTTCATTGTATGATAAGATGAGATGGAAATCAGATGATGTCTATCTACTCTGGGGTCTGCCGATTATATACTCCCTGTCACGCTGTCCACCTCCGTTACCCCTGTATGTCCATACAACCGGCATCGCTCTTTGAAGATGGACCTGGAGGCCGTGATCAAGCGAGTATGGAGATGCACTTGGAGACTGAGATCGAGTGAACTCAGAGATGCACTTGGAGGCCGCGATCGAGCAAGTTTGGAGATGCGCTTGGTGACCGACAGATCGAGTGAACTCAGAGATGCACTTGAAGGCCGTGTTTGAGCAAGTTTGGATATGCACTTGCAGGCCGAGATCGAGTGAATCCGGAGATGCACATGGAAGCTGTGAATGAGCGTGTTGGGCGATACACTTGGAGGCCATGATCAATCAAGATCGAAGGAGTACTTGGAGGTGGTTGATCTGGAGGTGATTGATCTGAAGGCGGTCAATCTGGAGGCGGTCAATCTGGAGGCAGTGAATCTGGAGGCGGTAGATCGGGAGGCATGTGCTGTGGAATTTGAGACTCTATTCATTGGTCAACTTGTAATTGTGGGAATGTAGAGAATTTAGTACAACGAGGTCCGCTGAGAGCTGAGGAGACTGCCTGGGAGCGGGAGACAGTCGATCTTCGGATGATGCAGTATGCGGTGTATGCAGAACTCAGTGTATACTGTACTCGGTGTATGCTGTACTCGGTGTGAACTCTTGATTATGGCATGGAGAGCTAGAGAGTGATGGACTTAACTTCGTGTTCTTAGGTGATTGTTGAGTTGGGACGAGAAAGGGAGAGATGAGAGGAGATGGGGAAAATGATCAAGGGAAACTGGGACTTAAGAGAATTTCCTGTGCGAGTCAATTTACCATCTCCGATACAGCAGGTACCAGTCCCGATCCGGCCTGTAATTACACCTATACGAGCTCTCCCCGACCCAATCAGGCAAGTCCTACCCCTGATTTCTCATATCTGCCCGTATTCTCCACATCGTTCTCATCTTCATCCTCATCTCTCTCTTTCTTGTCCACAACTTTACCATCATCGCAGAACGCAAAGTTAAGTCATCCCTCTCTATTCTCCATGCCATGATCATGAGTTGACACCGAATACAGCATACACCGAGTACAGCATACACAGAGTACAGTATCCACCCAAGGTTGTTTGTCTTCCCTTCATTCTCATGAGTGAGAGTTGACCCCTGAATGCAGCTGCAGCTTCCAGCGTGGCCTCCCCACACGATCGACCGCCATCAGCCAGCTTGCCATGATAGCTCAATAGCAAAGTCACCTTCTCACATTCCCACGTTTGCGAGTGAACTAACTGATGAATATATTCTCGGCACCCGGCCCGCTGTCCTTTGACCGCCTCCAAGTACTCGTCCAATCTCGCTCGATCATGTCCTCCGAAGTGTACGACCAAACTCGCTCGATTACGGCCTCCAAGTTCGCATGAACATGGCCTCCAAGTCCATCCCCAAACTCGCTCCATCACAGCCTCCAAGTGTGATTCCAAACTCGCTGGATTATGGCTTCCCTGTTCGCACGATTGTGGCCTCCAAGTGCACTTATAAGTTCACTCGATTACAGCCTCCAGGGGTATCTCCAATCACGCTCAATTACCACCTCCAAGTGCATCTCCAAACTCACACCATCACGCCCTCAGAGTGTATCTCTGAGTTCACTCAATCGACATTTTCAGGCGCACCTCGAATTGCTCTCACGCACCGCCCCCTGCAGCCAGTCCAGATATACTGTGTGTAGATGGGTTGCTATATAGATAGATAGATGAGAATACAAACTGAATACATGAGTTTTAAAAATCGTTGAATGATAAATAGTAGCTATGATTTCCAAGCACACCAGCAACATTCCCAATGAAGATGTTGTTTTTCCCAGACTGCTTTACAGTGATTCGAGGTGCTCCCAGATGATCCCGGGCCAGTGGTTTGCGCTCCCAGAGTGGTCATCGGCGCTTCCAGACTTGTGGTTGGCACTCCCAGGTGCTTCCAGGTGCACACAAAGTTCCCTCCGGCGCTCTGAGGTGTTCTCAAACTTATCATAATCACTCCCATGGTACTCCTGTAACAGTCATCAAAGATCCCAGTTACTCCGAAGGCTGGCCAGAATGCCCTCCTAGGGTCTGATACTCTCCTGAAATTGACGCATCTGAGTTTACACTCCACATCCTCTCAGACACTCCTGGAGTCTTCCAGTGACAAAAATACATTTTGCTGATGTAGGCATTGCAGAGAGGAAATCACCAGAACTGGTTGCGGATTGACTAATCATGCAGAGAGGGCAGAACATCAATATTACTTTCATCCAGAACCTCTGAGTGATCATGGTGATCTCTTGAGTTATTGTGTGGTCATAAATTTGAAAGCCCGAGAGGCGCACATTTAGGGATTTCACACATCGGGCATGAGCCATATGACACTTGAGCAATCATCACTTGTTCTGGATAATCCCCGACCCAGGCAGCCAAAAGAGGGTAACATTTTCTCTGGAATCCATAAGCACAATTCCATTTCAAGTTGGGATGAGTTATGTCAAGATTCCAGAGTGGGAACAGCACAGATCTAACAGTGGAATGCCATGCCTTGTGAGTATTCTTTGCACCTTTTGGGGGATGTAGGATCAACTGAACAAGTATCCATGTGAAAGCTTTATGTGTGCAATGAATAGCTTTTTGTACAGTACTTATCATGATATACAGCGGCCAGGCATAGTGATTGCCCGAAAAATTGGTCAATTGCGTCATGTTGGATATACAAATGACAGGCACAAATGTCGCTCCGGCAGGAAGCAAATATTGAGTATCACACCTCCAATCACCAGTGTCCATCTCACTGTATTTTCTGCAACTTTCTGCGTAAGCGAGGCGCACTCGCTCAAAATTCAGGTGCTCCTGAACTGGGTGATGCGCAAAAAGGCACCCAATACATTTGAAAATATCCCTGTAGTATTATGTTCTGAAGATATGGGAATGATCTTCAATCCAACTAGCATCGCTGAAACCGAAATCAAGTTCTGGAATGATATTCCACCGGGTACCTGTTCAATGGAATGCATCAATTTTGAAGTTGGCCAGTCCGCCGCACAGATGCTGATCTATCCACAGTTTCGGGTACTGACTCAATAATTGAGCTTTTCTAATGATGTGTGCTAACAGAAATGGATGCCATGGATTCCATTGTTCGGAGTACTTGTGATGCATGTTGTACAATCCAGTTGGTTGGCCATGTGCTTTCCCCCCGACATTATCCCTTCCAACGCCCTGCCTATGAGACCTCGTCTCGGTTTCGTCAATGGTACTGGTCAAATAGGATGTCCGAGGGTTTAAAGTTTCTTAATCAGGAGTATTTTCTAGTTGTGGTGCACCAGGTACATGGTCTATTTGTAGATCATCAGTTGACCAACTCATCGATGGCCATTCAGGTGAACCGACTGAAGTAGAACCATGATGGCTCAGGTTAATCTCATCCTGCAGGTAGTAAAATCCCGTCAGGTAATAGCCTTTCATTGTGCAATATTGGGTGATATTGTTGATTGGCATCATTGAGTCGGTTCTTGTCTGATGTTTCTTCTTCCACATACAGCACTGAACAGATTTCTGGTGAGTGTTGACAATATTCAGGATCTGGTCAGCAAACATGTATTCAGATCCATCCCGATGATGCTTCAGTGGGTAAAGTAAAGCACCAGGGATATTGGTTTGAAGTGAGCAATAACTCAGTTTGGCATATCCCATTCAGAGCCACATCACACCCCGCCAAATGTGTGGGAGGGCTAAAATACTGTCACATTATGCCCAGTTCTCTTCATAGAGCAAAATATATATATCATATCCCATGCAATAATGATGAACATCGTCTGCTGAAAATCATTAGCAGAGAAGAGAACGTTTCTCTTGTCATCACTGGATTGACCATCATGGGCCATATAACAACATCATTGCGGCATTGTGAGTTATACCTACACGTGAGCCTTTGAGCAGCTGATAATATATGCAGATCATCTTACTACAATGAATAGGTGAGATTTCTTGCCAGTTGTAGGCCCACACAATGATCATCGAGAACTGATAGGCTGGTAGAATGGATTCTTCAGTCACGATCCTTAACAGGAGCGTGGATCCTGACGATAACAACAAAGTTTTGACACGGAGCTCAATGGGAAGAATCACTGTTGCTGCTTGACTCATCGGCCACCAATTGAATGACGTTGCAAGGTTGTACACACACAATTTATGTGTAATATCTGCAGTCATGCTAACCTTCATACTGGATATAGTTCTTGTTTGGTTCCTGGAGACATTATGTCATGTCCCTTCTATGACAATTGAAGTCATCGAGGGAGTACATGGTGAGATTCATTCCAATATCCTAGTTTATGAATTTGAGCATATAACAAAAAAAGGCGTGATGTGTGTCATTAAGGTTTCATTTTCTCAACCTGGTTGGTTTCATGGATTGAAAGTGTAGTGAAACACCACTGTTTGTGACAACAGAATGGGATATAAAAAGCCATTCATTCCACCAAAGGTCACTGCTACCTGCCATATACTCAACCATGCTCCAACTTATTGTACATCACATCATACATCTATAGGACTTTACCACTATCTTGGTCAACAGAGAATGTCCACGAATGTATTTCCACTGAAGACAGCAAATATGGCTCCACTGGGTTGCCTATTTGCCTTGCAACAACATAATGACCACAACTCTGGATCCGCAGATAATGGTTCACAAAGCCTCTGGCAGATACAGTCAATCTGGGAAACACCCCAATCAGTATGATCTGCTGCAAGGGTATGGTTACCCACATTCACAGCAGCCATTTCCAGGTGCTCCGCTGTTTTATGACCATTCTCCATTCAACATGACACACAACAGTTCACAACCAGCCACCAGGGTAAGCCAATGATTTCCACATTATGGGCCACAGTTGCAAGGATATGACATCCACCAAGGTGGATGTGGTGAATCTCGAATGACCCTCTGCAGCAGTACCCAGCAAAACGGCTGTCATCGCCAGGTACACTGGGTATGCCTCCAGGACTGCCAGGAAACATTCCCGTCAATCGACCAACCTCTTCCAGCTCTATTCCTCCACTTGGACCAAGGGCTGGCGCACCTGGGGGACACCCCATTGTCCTCCGAAGGAAGAGATTCCGGGCACTTCTGGAGCTGCGGGAACCAGATGTTGTAAGGATTGTGGACATGCCCCCATTTCGAGATATTTCCAACGAAAATTATGATGCAGATGATGAGAGTGACACTTCGTCAGACTTGGGTGGTGCAGAGGTCAACCCCCAACCAGGCTGATGCACACCGAATTCTCCTTGATCCAATTTGCCAACATGATGGTGCATGCCAACTACAGTGCGTTCAACAACTGGCACAAAGTTCAGTGGGTGGCTGGGTTTCTCCACAAAATGCATCGGTCTATTCTCTGGGAGCAGACCCATTTGAAACAGCTTCCAGATGGACCCTGCACTGGGAGACAGAGGTTGCAGATTTTTTGGCAACATTCAAGGACTGGCTATATCAGCAAAATGTATTTTAGTCACTGGAAGCCTCCAGGAGTGTCTGAGAGATGTGGAGTGTAAACTTGCATGCGTCAATTTCAGGAGAGTATCAGACCCTAGGAGGTCATTCCTGCTGGCCTTCAGAGTGACTGGGAGCGCCAACGACCAGCCTGGGAGCACCTGGGAGCGCCGGCGACATGTCTCCCAGCACCTCGAATCACAGTAGAGCAGTCCGGGAAGAAGATATCTTGTTTGGGAACGCTCCTGGTGCGCCTGGAAATCATAGCTACTACTTATCATTCAATGATTATTAATACTCATGTATTCAGTGTGTATTCTCATCTATGTATCTATATGGCTACCGATCTGCACACTGTATATCTGGACTGGCTGCAAGCAGTGCTCGAGAGCAATTCAAGGTGGGCCAGAAAATGACGATCGGGTGAACTCAAAGATTCACTCCAAGGTCGTGATCGAGCGAATTCGGAGATGCACTTGCAGGCAGTAACCAAGCATGTTTGGAAATACACTTGGGGGCCGTAATCGAGTGATCTGAGAGATGCACTCCGAGATCGTGATCCAATGAGTTTGGAGATAGACTTGGACGCGATGATCGTGCGAACTTGGAGGCCATGATGATGCGAACTTGGATGCTGTAATCGTGCTAGTTGAGTGATACACTTGGAGGCAGTGATCATGCGAACTTGAAGGCCATGATTGTACATGTTGGAGGCCATAATCGTGCGGGTTTAGAGATACACTCGGAGGCCGTGATTGTGTGAACTTGGAGGCCGCAATCGAGTGTATTTGGAGATACACATGGAGGACGTGATTGAGTGATCTTCGAGATGCACTTCGAGATTGTGATCGAGCTGGTTTGGAGATACACTTGGAGGCCATGATCGTGCGAACCTGGAGGTCGAGATTGACCGAGTTTGGAGATCCACTTGAAGCCTGTGATCGTGTGAACTTGGAGGCCGTAATGGAGCCAGTTCTGGATGAGTACTTAGAGGGGATCGATGGACGGCACGCCGGGAGCTGAGACTCTATTCATCAGTTTGTTAACTCGGGACTGTGGGAATGTGACAAGCTAACTTTCCATTTCGGCTCTCATGGGGAGCTGGCTGATGGCGGTCAATCGTGTATGGAGGCACGCCGGAAGCTGAAGATACATTCAGGGGTCAACCCTGACTGATGAGAATGAAGGGAAGACAAACAATCTTGGGTGGATGCTGTACTTGGTGTATACTGTACTTGGTGTATGCTTGTACTCGCTGTATGCTTGTACTCTGTATATGCTTGTACTTTGGGTATGATTGTACTCGGTGTATGCTGTACTCGGTGTCAACTCATGCTCATGACATGGAAAGATAGAGAGAGATGACTTAACTATGTGTTCTGCAATGATGGTAGAGTTTTGGACGAGAAAGAGAAAGATGCGGCTGATGATAAGAACAATGTGGAGGATATGAGCGGATCTGAGAAATCAGGGGTACAACTTGCCTGATTGCGTCGGGAATACCTCGTTTTGGGGTAATTACACGCTGGATTGGGCCTTGACCCTGCTGTATTGGGGATGGTAAATTAACTCGCACACGATATTCACTTAAGTCCCAGTTTCTCATGATGATTTTTCCAGGCACCTCTCATCTCTCTCTTTCTTGTCCTCAACTCTACCATCTCCTAAGGACAGGAACTAAAGCCATCACTCTCTATCGATCCATGCCATGATCAAGAGTTAACACCAAGTACAGCATATACTGCGTACTGCATCATCCTATGATCGACTGTCTCCCGCTCCTAGCTAGTCTCATCTCTTGGCAGACCATGTTGTACGCAATGCTCTACATTCCCACAATTAGGAGTTACCCAATAAATAGAGTCTCAGCTCCCATCGCGCCTCCCTCCCAAACTACCGCCTCCTGATTGACCGCCTCTTAGTACTCCTCCAATCTCCCTCAATCACGGCCTCCAAGTGCATCACCGAACTCACTCAATTATGGCCTCCAAACTCGCTTGATCATGGCCTCCAAGTTCGCACTCTCATGGCCTCCAATCGTATGTCTAAACTCACTTGATCACGATCTCGGAGTGCATCGCTGTCTTCACATGATCCCAGCATCCAAGTGTATCTCCAACTACACTCGATTAGAGCCTCCAAGTTCGCACGATGACGGCCTCAAAGTGCATCTCCAAACCCGCTCAATCACAGCCTGCGAGTACATCTTTAAGGAGCTACGCCGGGTGTACGGAAATACAGCGGAAACGGATGTGCGTAGAGTGACGGGGAGTAAATGTTCGGCAGACCCCAGAGTAGATAGACATTATCCCATTTCCATCTCATCTTATCATACAATGAAAATACACACTGTATCATTCCCACCTTCTGGTCTCACTTGCTCTGTCCGAAATGTGGATCATCAACGCCAGGTAGTTTCATATCTTCTCACCCAAATCCCACACTCCCTGAACAAGAAACGCTCTTTCTCATGAATTCCATTTGGATGTTGCGCAAGGTGCGGCAGAGTGTTGATGGTGGGCTCTCTGCCTTCTAGCTCCATTGTTTCACCACAATGGCCTCTAAGTGGTGCATCTCTAAGTTCTCTCAATGGGCGTGTCCAGGTGCTCCTCCGATTATGCTCGACTACCATCTGCAGCCAGATCGATCGTATGTATACATACACTGAGGCTTGAATAATGCATCCCATATTGTGATGTAGTGAATCCTGTGAATCTAACAACGACGAATATGATAAGACGAAATACCTCATCGGTGTGCACTGTGCACAGGTCTCCCGCAGATCTGCGCAGAGGTCTCAGGAGCTCTAAAATTGCACAATTCTATAAGTCAAATCTCGTAGCATCCTGAATGCACCTCTACAACTGCAGGTGCTTTCAGGAGCACATGAGAATGCTCTTGCAGAGTATGGGAGCACATTGCTTAGCTTCAGGGGGGTCTGGGAGCATCCAGAAGTACTTAGAAGTGCTGGTAAGGTCGCCCAGGGTGTCTGGGAAGATTGAGTGTTGCTTAACAACCGATTTACATTTTCCTGATGTACCATTGGATAATGTCGATAATGCTGATTGGATTTGGCAGCAGTCCATGGTGGTGTTTTTCAAGAAATGCGCAAGGGAAATGCAGCATGCAAGGTAAATGGGAACGACATGCAACAAGCGACCTGTACCAGATTGGGGACAGCACATGTGGCAAAAGGCAAGCAGCAACGTCCCAAAGTTGCCAAATGGAACTTCGATGGTTGCGATTCAGTGGGCGTCAAATGGCAACAATATCGATCCATCCCCCAAATAACTCCAAGCCTCATATACCAATGTGATGCACTGGGAGGAGCTGATTGATTTCATCAAAAAAAATGAAGGCCTGAAAGTGCCATACATTCTAACATTGATATTGAAGTGCTTCTTGGAGCAGAACAAATTATACGAAGAGTATCTGGGAATATAACAAAAGGGCAAATGATAATAGACCCCATGTATGGCCAGATTTTGTACAACTGTTACCTTTCAAATGGTTTCAAGTTGAAACCAGGACACAATCCAAAAATATTCTTTGTAAAAATGAAGAGAGCTACAGGGAAGCAGATTGCCGAGCATGTAATTAGACCAGTGAATGTAATCCCTGCTAGCAGTGTTACAGCTAGATGTGCAAAACTCCTATTCATTGTACATAGACTTTGGACGACTCCAAAGAGGGTGGACGAGAGGATGGAGAGGAGGGAGAGGAGGTTGGTTTGCAAATGAATCATACTTGTATTAATTTAAGTTCTGATTGAAAGAATAGAATTGATTGTATTCCTTCCATATATATTCATTCCAATGGTTGCTTGTCTGTGAAGTACCTAACATGGTGATGAATTTCAGGAGCACCAGAGTATGAGCCCATCTGCCCAGCTTAAAGTGGAGCAACTGAATGAGATCATTGAGGATGAAAGGAAAACCGACCAAGAAGCAACGGTCGTTCAGGAGCAAGTGGAGGATGGTGAAGAGGCCCTCAATCCAGATAACAGAAGTTGAGTTTTGAATTCAGTGCTGGGTATAATCAACAACAAATTTGAACCCGACTGTCTTGATAAGGCAGTCAGGCTGGGTATGGCCTGTCTGATTCGCCACTCGCATGCTGAGCAAGTCCCTGGCAACAAGCATTCAATTGCAGGACTGCTGGGAACCAAGTTTGTGGCGCACCAGGATTGGGCAATATGGTTCAGTGTGAGGAGATGGATTTACGATTCAACTATGCCAGGAGCGCTGGTGGCAGATGAAATGGGTCTTGGCAGGACATTTACCTCAGTGGCAGTGGCTATGATATGCAAATTGCTGACAGAGTAGGTTGTTATGGGGTTGCCGCTCTCAATTTTGTAGGGGAATACCCTTCAAGAGTGGGTGAATATGGCACTGAATGACTATCCTGAGATTATTGATGAAGAATGGGAGTGGTATCCATTGCAGAGACTGAATTCAGTGCCTCAACACCTTTTAGAGATCCAGACAACACCACCTCAGGGGCATCCAGGGCTTACATCAGCCCTTGAACCAATCCTGGTGGTGACAATGCCAAGAGGGGCAGAGACATTGAAGAGTGCCATCAACAAGATGGCATATTGAACCGATTTCAAACTCTTGAACTTTCTACACCCGAATATTGTGAATCTCACCCACGAGGATTTCAACACCAGTATTGACGAGCGGGAAAGCCGATGGAATATCCACCTTGCATTGTATGCTCCCTTCACATCTGGAGCGAACCATCAAGCAACAGCCAACTCTCCTACTGTGCATGGAGTTTTGCGATTTTTCTTGAGTCCCATCCGTACAAGACTAAAAACAGTGTGGGCTCGCAAATTGTGATATGACCAAAAATTGGATTCACACTTCATGTCTTGGCTACGCTGGGATTCCATTCAGTTTATGGCTGGTGTTATCAGACACTGTGGCTGTTTTTAGGTGCGCCTGAGGATCCAGAGGATGATACTGTGATGGAAAAGCATGGTTAAGATGCATTGGATTGCGCTGTGAAGAGTTTGATGCATGTCATTCCGACTGAAGCCGAAGACACTCAACAGGATGTGGTGCCCCGGGTGATCCAGATTGCAACACCTTGGACAATAAGTGGGTGGTTAGAATCAAAACTTGCCAATGGAAAACCATTCGTTGCGAAGGCAGAGATGAATGCTCACTTCATTGATCTCAAGTTCATCGAGAACGAGCGAGAACAACTCACGGCCCTGGTGGCGAGATACCCCTCACTGGGTGCTTCTGGAGCATAGAGGGTTCATCGAGGACGGCAACCATATTATTTGTTCGTGTTGGGAAACACAGAGGATTGCAGGGCAGGTTCTGGACAATGGTATGATCAATGGCCACTCGATAGTTGGGTGGATTCTCCGATTTTCACATGGCTGAGCCAGATATTTCTGTGAATGTTCATGAAGGAACCTGGGGAGTATCCTGAGCTGGACGAAAATGACACATCAAGAGAGGCACACCTTCTGAAACAAGTGTGACATGAAAATACCCTCCCCAGTCCACCTCCTCCACAAAGAGCGGTGCAATTTTGCCCTCTTCCTAGCCACGTTCGTCATTTGAACTGGTGGCTAACCAACTATTTCGCGGATCATGTCGACATGTTACACATGTATGCAGAAGTGGGTAATGATGAACTCACCAAAATGCAGCTCAAATTCTTGGATTCACAAAATCCATCTGTATTTGTAACTACACCCAAAGTGGGCGGGACTGGCTGAAATCTTACTGCAGCAAACCATGCGGTAATAACTCAGGAGTTGTGGGTATTGAATGAGAAACGGCAGGCATTTGCACGAACTGTCCGGTTGAAGCAAAACAGAGTACCACAAACATGTTTACTGAATACGGGACCTGGTGGCTATGACAACTGGACTAGTGATCTCCATGAACACACTGGAGTGGCCAAAGTGAGAGTCCTCCATGGCTTGATGTGTTGACCCAGCATCAGGACCTCGATGATTTACCAGATTCTACTGTGTTATGATGACCCTCGGAAGCGGCTGTCAGAGACTGGAGACACATTGCAGTCAGATGAGTGATCTCTTAGATTGTTAAAAACTCTTCATCAAAGTCTGACTCTTTAGACATTCAACCAAGGTAATCTTCTTAACTGATACAAATCATCAAAAAGGTCATTTCTAAGGCACACTATACTGCATAAATAAATCCTGTCTCTCTGTCATTTTAAAGTGAATCAAAATTCTGATGATGGGATTGTAGCGACTGTAATCAGACACTGCTCAAGTGGGATTTCATTGGCATTCTCGATTACAACTATTAATGACTGATATGAGATGAAGTCACTTGATATGCTAAATAACAAGTTTCTGCACTGGCCTATCTCAGGATTCATCGCATGAGTCGAATTTGGAGAATGATCCAGTGAAGGGCTCCGAATTGTTTGTCAGTACGGTATCTGAGGTGCCCCAGAAACCTGAGGACACATACACATTTCGAAGTCAAAAGAATGAACAAAGCACAATGCAACCACATTCAGGTGCACCAGAGAATCCTCGCCATATGTCATGTCTTGTTAAGATAGCTGGAGCACTACAGATTTAGCAATGCCATTTGGTAATAAAGTCAGTCAAGGCAATATTGAATAGCTGTGTCAGAATATGCCACACAGGCTCACTCATTCCTGGCAAAGCCACAGCTTTTGCTGCCCTATGATCGAACTTCAGGTGCACTGGAGAATCATCGGCATATGTTTTGAGTCGCATTATGACAGATCCATCACCGCATATTTGCCAATCCAATTTGGTAATCAGATTGTCTAGGCGCTATGGAGTACTTGTGTCAGAATATGAGACCCAGATAGCTTATGTGTGGCAAAGCTGCAGCGTTTGCTAGCATATGATCAAAGTTCAGGTGCACCGGAGAGTCTTGGGCACATATCATTATGACTGTCACCGCATAATTGCCAATCCCATTCGGCAATAAAGACAGTCCACCCAATATTGAGTTCCGATGTCAGAATATAAGCCTTGGGCCCACTGCTTAGTGGCAAAGCCACGGCTTCTGCCGGCACATCTTACTCATTCCGGAAAACCTTGGATCGGCATCCCAGAGAGTTGCAGACTGGTGCACGGCTCTGGTATTCATTGGTACATTCCAGCTTTGACTGCAGGGTATTTCCTGGCCTACCATTGATGTTCAGGCACAACAGAGATCAGCAATCCAGTCCAGAATGAGGTTGTTGAATTTGTCTGAAGCCTACTTTAGCAAGCCGCGACTGATTATGGATGTCGCATTCCGGCCGTGGCACACCTCAGCGGCGACAATAAGCCTCCGAAGCGCATGTACCCCAGTCCATAGTGCATTTGCTATTTTGGTTTACTTCATTCTCATCAAGTTTTCTTTGGCGTTGAATCAGTGGATGCTGTGCACACACCTTGTCATGTATCAAGACACCGCACATTTGGTTAGGTGCAGGCGGCACATCCCGCTCGGCCTCTGCTGAGATATCCATCTCCCCATGAGCCGTATATGACGGCCACAACCAAAATGACTCGACCTGTTAGCTCCGTGTCAACTTTCCATTGGAGGAAGGTAGCCCTGCACAACTAAACCATAAATGCATCGACCTGGCCAATTAGTAACCTTACTTAACTTGATTTTGCCCAAGTAGTATGTTTGGACATCTGCTTCCAAAACCTAAAATAGCTTCTGCAGGATCTAGCTCTGTCTAAAGAGCTGCAGCTTGAGAGTGAGAGTCCGAAAAGACAGATTCTGCTCATCAACTCTGCAGCATGGCTGGCACCGCGCACTCACCCATGTACCGCACTTACTCAAAGAGGGCTAAGTTCTCAATGCTTTGAATCCAGACTTAATTTGAATCTGACTAAATGTATTTTTGGGCCACCAAAACTGATATCTGAAAATAGTGCATGTGAACCAATTTACATCTCCAGACAAGGTCGAAGACATAGAATCTTGAAAGCTCGAGTGACCAAATGACAACTTCGAAGATTGCAATTAATTGTCAATGTACAGCGAGCCTGCAATCCCCAGGTAATGAATCTTAGCATAACCCATTAATCTTTAGTGCACTTCAATTCCCCAGCACTGCATGCATGCCATCATCATTCCTCTGCCCACTGTGAGATGATGTTTCAGTATTCATTCATACCATTGTGGCATATAGCTTTCAACCCCAACATTTGTATAAGGCTATATTGTAGTACTCGTCAGGTTTTGAAGTTACCAGAATAGGGAAAGTACCAACCCCACACGGAGTAATGCCAAGGGTCATTGTAAGTGCCCACACTAGCCTTTAGTAGTCATTTCAAGCATGGGTTAGGCATTTTATATCTCCGGGAAAATGAAAATCTGATGAGTAGTGAGACTCATAATGAATATGTGATTTAATAGTATGCAACTTACTTGATATTAGGTGCAAGATGAGAATGTGAGTGGGTATATATAACTCATCTATTACCAATCTTGTCATCGACAAGTGCTTGAATTCATAAGATTACCCCTGAATTATCCATTATACCTTAGCATTCCTTCTGTATGCCTGTATCCCTACGCATGTATCTCTCCTTATTATACCAAATTCTCACCCTTCTCTATTGACTGCAACATTGTGTTGAAGAGTATTCTGCAGACACGGCACAGATAAACACATGAAAGGGATGTTATGCTAATGACATTGCCTTATCAACCACCAACTTAGCAACAGCAATCTGATACAATCAACTATCGTGAGAACATGTGTGTACACCTGGTGGATATACCACGTAGGGAGATTCCTAATTCTGCTCGATAGGTAACAAACTCAGTATGAGTCCTTTAAACTCAGCAGTCACTGATCGAGTCCTGCAGATTCTCAATGCTGCACCAATACTATGTCATGCAGTCACCTCAAATGATCCAGCATTCACCCATAATTACTATGTTTAGAGGGGTCATATACAAGGGCACACATTTTCATTCGGCTGCTCAGTGCCCCATTTGGCCAGCAGTGAGGGTTAGTCAATGTCGCGAGTTTATTTCCGGTGCGTCTGGTTTAGGTGTATCTGGGTCTAATCAATGTGCATTGGTTTTAGCCAACCTTAATTTCTTGCATCTATACAGAGTGTTATTGGTTGGAGTTGTGAACATTCAGCAATAGCAATCCATCCATTCCAACCCACCTGACACTGAATCCAATCATTCCAGTGCACCTGGCAGAATCCTGAATCCCAACACCGGACTGCCCTCCTCAATCTCAATATAACACATCGAAGTTATCTCTCCTGATGCATTGAGGGTGCACCTCACATTGCATCCTCCTGAACTATGTGCAACTTCTTGCTCTATTTTTCCTGTTGTTCTATTGCACTTAATCTTATATTTATGGTTTATACACACTCTCCCACATTACCCAACTGTCTGTCTTCATTACAGCAAATGGAACCCACGCCCAGCTAGGTGACGAATTACTATTCACAGAAGAATCAAGAAGCACACCTTGAGAGAGCACTTGCATTCCAGCAAGCAGCCAGTCTTCATTGTCCATTAAATGTTGGCCTTCCAATTATCAGCCTTGGTGCATCATATTGTGGATGACTAATTTCCCTGATACCAGAAATGAAGCAGAACGACCATACCGACTACAAGATTAGTCAGGATGAGAGTGAGAACAACAGAGAGTCCACCTTATCATCCGAAATCAAAGAAGATAATTTGAATCACCAGCAGGAGGTTCAACTTTGGGGCCAGGCAAGCCGGGATGACTCATTACAACCTACAGGAGTTCCACTGCCAAAGCAACAGAGCCGTGCCGATAATGTTATTGCACACCCTCCGGTTCCAAATTCACGAAAACCACCTCGGTCAATGGCACTACAACAGCTTCAATGCCAAAAGTCAGCCCTCCTCGACAGATTATCACAGTCTGACAGTGCACCATATGCCCAGGCACTGGCGCCACCCAAGTCTAGTGGAGACAAGAATGCTCCACAACCCAAGGCCAGTGCAGATCAGAATGTTCCCCAACACCAAATGGCTACTTTTGAGGTAGTGAAAAGGTTCATGGAGGCAATTGTATTCACAAATACTCCTTGGCCAATATTATCTGATGACAAGTACTGGATGGTTGAAGAATTTTGGAGAGTAGCCATTCATGCTCAGGATCATCAGTGGGCAGTAGCAGGGGCTCCAGTAGGTATACCATCAGTGTGTCAATTGCCCGGTGGTCCATCTCCAAAAATGGATCTGCAGACATGAACAGCTCTAAGTCTTCGATTCTTTTTAATGCTTTTATATCAGATCTACACTATTGAAGACGCCCCAAAACAAACATAGTTGAGACTGAAGATAAGTACCATTCAAGGGCGGTTGGCATAGGGGGTACATCGAGCTGTTGTCCATAGTAACCAGTTGGATTTGGGCTCTGAGACTGAGCTTCAGATCCAGGTTAAGGAGCATCTGTTTGATAATGCAAATCTCTCCAAGATTGTCGATGATAAGAAATCATGGTTCACGTAAATGGAAGTGGTTGATCTAGTTTACCATCTATTCTTCTTCACCGCCAGTAGGATAGGTTGGGGAGCCAGCCTACGACATCCAAGTATTTCCAACCTCTCACCCTGCAGACTTGAGCACTGGCACTAGCAGCTACTCACTGTGCGCTGTCTGAATATGCCAGTGGAAAAAAGGCCACAGGAATGGTTTCTCAAGATGAATATCAAGGTGCATTTTGCCCATCCCCTGTGATGAATTTTACTCCAGGAGCCACTGCATTCATCAATCGCACATTAGTGGGCCGCTTCAAACCCCCCCACCCGCCCTGTGGCGCAACTCCGTTAAGATAGGCGCTCCTCAATCCCCATTGGCACTCCTCAACTCAGATCCACTCTCTTCTATTTCATTTCACATTCAATTCCTCTTCTTTCAGCGCTCCTCCACTGGGATAGGCACGCCTCATTCCCCTCTGTCTGGATTGGCGCTCCACTATTTCATTCCGCACTCTATACCCCCATTTCCACCCTCCTCAGCCTCGGATGCAAGCTCCTCAATTTCCATCGGTGCTCCAGAGTCTGGATCATCGCTCCCCTGTGGGATTCCGCACACCTCAGCCCCCCAACCCTTGCTGGCGCTCCTCCGCTCGGAGTGCACTGCTCAGTCCCCATCGGTGCTTCTCTGCCTGGATTGGCTCTTCTCTCTTTCATTCCGCACTCCTGACCCTGCCATTTGGCGCTCCACCGCGAGTATGGGCAGTGTTCAATCCCTGTTGGCGCTCCACAGCCTAGATGTAGCACTCTACTTTTTCGTTCTGCGCTCGTCCAACACCTTCTGTGCATTCCGCTCTTCCACACAGCACTTCCCATCTGATGCTCCTCTTTCCCACACAGCTCTCCCGATCTGGTGCTCCTCATTTCCTGGGAGTTGCTCCCCTTTTTCATCCGAATATATCATATTACCTTTTAAACCCCCATTTATATTCACAGCTAGCTAAGATCTCATTAGACTTTTGTTAAATATCACAAATCGAGCCAAACGTCACTGGGATTCAATTTCAGCCACTCACCAGGTAGGTATAATCAGCAAATAGAAGGAACTCCTCCATCTTCTTTGTGCCATTGATGAATTGTATGTTCCTGCTTTCATCGGCGGTAATGAGATCGGAGAAGGGGTCGCGGACATTAACACCATGTTTGTTTGATATCATTCGACTGCTTAGTCGGGTCATTTTCTCAGTGTACATGCGTTTATGGTTGAACCGCTTGCCTTTGACTTTGGTTCCTTAATGTCGCGAGGCAATCCATACAATGTTGAAGAAGATGATAGCTAGTATGATTCAGAAGTGATGATAACCAATAATCCATGCATCATATTCACCGTTAAGGGAAATCGATTGCTTGTGGAAATCTGGAGAGTCCCAGAGCATGCCTGCAGTCCTCCAAATGAATATTTATAAGACCCCAGGCATCTCCCAGAGTTTGTTTGTGATTTCCGCATTGGTTCAACAACTCTCCTAGGTGCACCCAAAGTTCTCTCTGATGCTCTGATGTATTTCCAATCTTATCACAGTCACTCCCATGGTACTGCTGTAGCAGTCATCACAGCATCCAGTTACTCCTGTACTGGTCATCAGTGATCCCAGATACTCCGTACGCCGGCCGGAGTGCCCTCCTACGATCTGATACTCTCCTGCAATTGAACCTTCCAAGTATACACTCCACATCGTTGCAGATACTCCTTGAGGCTCCCAGTGACTAAAATACATTTTGCCGATGTAAGCTATAGAAAAACAGAAAGAAAACCAAAACAGTTGATAGACAATGCATGCTATGGCCTGAGCTCATTTAGAATGACCAGTCTCCCACTTGTTCCATAGGAGGTGTCAATTGCCAGTCCATGTGTAACTTCAGTTCTCAATTGTACTGTCAGCTTCAACTGTCTTCAGTTCCAGTTGACTGCACCTCTGCAAGTGACACACAGACCAGATGAATTGTGATCAGTATTGTGTGGAAGACCGCGGTACAATGTTTTGCTCCTCCCTACTGTAGCATCATTGATTTCTATTTGCAATCTGTCTGTTCTAATGATGGGGTGCGCTGCCAGTTTCGGTGACAGTGAAAGTATCAGTGTCCAAATTGTTGAAAATTCTGTTTTGTGTAGTTGACTTCCACTTAACAATTGAGGCAACAGTGTTGGTTGCCACTTCTTCTTGACCGCAAGGTCTCGTAACCTGGTGAATGGAGGGAGATATATAGATCTGTCTATGAAGGTGTATCACTATCAATATTGAATTTGAACTCTTCTCTGTACATCACTCTTCAATCCTGCCTAGCCTCTAAAGCCTCCTTGTTGGAGATCTTAGATCCCAGTTAGTGGCCTCCAAAGTGAAGGAAAAGGGTTAATGTCAGTGAAGGTTTGGAGTCAATGGTATACACTGGAATGCTCAAAATAATGCTTTCTTATCCTCACAGTAGAAGATTCAAATTCAAATAACTACTGTGGATTGAAGGCTACAATTACTACTATCTGACGCTGGAGTCTGGAGTCAAAAATAACAAACCGAGCTCGTTTCCTTGGCAGACCAATTGGAGCACTCCCAATGGGTATTATGTGTGTCTGCTGACATCCTCCGCATATCGACAGTCCATTGCCTATTCACTTTCCATACAGAACCGAAATACTATACTGTATATTGACCACACATTGGCTGGGCACCAGTTGACCTGTGTATGCCATGGCTTTGAACACATTCCAATGTTGACCTGAAATCATTCTGCACTCCATCCACACTACTTTCCATTTTTGTTCTGAACAAATACTGTCAAAGTGTGATTCTGTAATCATAACCTTCTATATTCATCGAACTCAACAATGTGACCATCACAGCCTATCCAGTCTTTTCAGTCATCACAGCCATCACAGCCATCACAGCCATCACAGCCATCACAGCCATCACAGCCATTCCAGCCATTACAGCCATTACATCAATCGCTGTCATCCCAGCCATCACAGTCCTAAGAGCTGTTGAGTGAAACATTGTGTCGAAAGGAGATATCATTTGCACCATTCATATATTGTCTTGACTACCTATGGTATGATGATCCATGCTGTGTTTGCAATGATTTAGGCATCATAGAGCCCTGAAACTCTGAATGTTATGATGTGACAATGATCACAATGGGTAATTTAGGAGGAATATGTTATCCGCACAGCAGTTGTTTTTCAGCTTATAACCTACTGTGATCAACCTATGAATTCAATTAATTGACTTTTAATCTAAGCTGACATTGGCATTATATAGTAGCAGCCGGATCTAACCCAAAGCTACATGATAATCCAGTCAATACATATTCAGTCTTGTGCAAACCATAAGTCATGTACAGATATACATGACCACCAGGACAAGAGGTGTCCAGAAGTTCCATTAGAAGGAAAAGAGTTTTCACAAACAGTTATCCAATACTTCGACATTGGCAGCCAGGGTAGCACCAGTTGCTCCCCAGGAGGATAATGGATTGCTGTATGCTGACTACCCATACTTTCCAAGAATCTACAACAGCCAGTGGACAGGATAGGCCATCCAACAACAGTGTCTAAAGTAGTATAAGAGTGGAAGCCTTCCCAATGAGCAGAAGAGGATGCAGTATGCATTTCAATGATTAAGGAAAGTCACCCTAGGGTAAATCCTCTACTGTATATGCCAAGATAGTACCATCACACTGGAGTACCTTGCAGCTGTAATACAAAACCAGAAATCAGCTGTTGTAAACCCTAACCAAGTAACAATCATGCAATGGAAAATCTGCAAAAGTCAACAACTAAACCCCAAATTCCATCTATATAATGCGGAGTATTGAGTAATGGTCACTTATCTTGACCTGAACTCTCCAGCTTGTTGAAAGGCTGTGAACATGAAGCTGTCTAAGTTGTTAAACAAATCCTGTCATTATACCTACTATCTAGACAGAATACCCCTGTTGATTACAACGAAACCATAGTGGGATATCCACATGTGATTATGATGAGCCAAAAAGATGGTAAAGATTTCAGAGTCAGAAGGTTTTGGATCTTCCTCCAAGCCATCTAATACCCAGAAGAACCACACAACATCTACTGACACAATAATGGTGTATATGGGACTGGCACTAACAGATATCAGAATTGGAAGCTGATATTGTTTCCTTGAAGACAAAGCAAAAAGGTTCACAGATGGATGGTGTCTATATTGTCAACAGTATAACTACAGCATAGCAGATTCTGTTCCAAGAAAGAAAGTATAGCTAATATAGATTATAGTAACTGAAATAGAGACAACAACACATGCATTTGAGTCCACCAAAATGGGGTGAAAACATTAAGCCAAGTAATGAAGCACAACTTCATCAGCAAAATGTATTTTAGTCACTGGGAGCCTCCAGGAGTGACTGAGAGGATGTGGAGTGTAAACTTAGATGCGTCAATTTCAGGAGAGTATCAGACCCTAGAATGGCATCGCTGGCAGCCTTCGGAGTAACTGAGATCTCTGATGACTGGTACAGGAGTACCATGGGAGTGATTGTGACAGGTTTGGGAACACCTCGAAGCGCAGGAGGGAACTTCGGGTGCACCTGGGAGCACCTGGGAGCACCGGCGACAAGGCTCGGTGCACAGATAACAAGCCTCGGAGCGCCAGAAACAACTCTGGGATCACCTCGAATCACAGTGGAGCAGTCTGGGAGAATCATCCTCTTTTGGCACGCTGTGGGTACACCTGCAAATCATAGCTACTACTTATCGTTCAACGATATTTAAAACTCATCTATTCAGTTTGTATTCTCATCTGTGTGTCAATATAGCTACCCATCTACACACGGTATATCTGGACTGGCTGAAGGCGGTGCTTGAGAGAAATTCGGGGAGTGCCTGCAAATGACGATCGAGTGAACTCAGAGATACACTCCGAGGCCATGATCAAGCGTCTTTGGCGATGCACTTTCGAGGCAGTAATTGAGCGTAGTTGGAGATACACGTGGAGGCCCTGGGTAATCGAGCGTATATGGAGATACACTGGGAGGCCCTGATCGAGTGAACTTGGAAATGCACTCCGAGATCGAAATCAAGCGAATTTGGGGATTCACCTGCAGGCTGTGATCGAGCAAGTTTCGAGATGCACTTGGAGGCCATGATCATGCAAACTTGGAGGCTGAAATCGAGCGAGGTGTGAGATGCACTGGGAGGTCATGATCCTGCGAACTTGGAGGCCGTGATCGAGCGAGTTTGAAGATGCTCTTGGAGGCAATGATTGAGCGAGTTTGGAAATGCACGTGGAGGCCGGGATCGAGTGTACTGAGAGATGCACTTGGAAGCCGTAATGGAGCGAGTTTGAAGATGCACTTGGAGGTCGTGATTGTGCTAACTTGGATGCCTTCATCGAGCGAGTTTGGAGATGCACTAGAAGGCCATGATGGAGCGAGATTGGACAAGTACTTGGAGGCAGTAAATGGACGGTGCGCCAGGTGAAGAGACTCTATTCATCAGTTAGTTACCTCGCAACCATGGGAATGTGACAATGTGACTTTACCTTTGAGGTCGCATGGAGAGCTGGCTGATGGCGGTCGATTGTGTAGGGAGGTATGCCAGAAGCTGAAGCTACATCAGCAAAAAACATTTCCGTCCGGGCGGAATGGCTCCGTCAGAGTGGACACGCTCCGTCAGAGCCGTCAGAGACACCCCGGTGGCGGTTTACTCCGCGCCCGGCGTCAATACCACGCGTCGCGTTGCATATCGCCCTCCAATCGCCATTTCTTCTCGCTCTGTCGGTCTCCTATTTTAAACAAACACTCTGGCATTGTGGCCAACTGTGACCATACGTCGGAATGGGTTCATTGGGTACACAATTGCATCGAGATTCCAATGCAATTGGTGACGCTGCGAAAATCTCTCCTCACGTTCCTTCTAAATTACGCTCGAGAAGCGTAGGAAGAAGGTGAGAAGATATGATACTATACGGCCGTGAGGATCCACGCAATTGTGTGGATCCACGAAATCTCGGAAAGAGCGAGTGAGACCAAAAGTTGGGAAAGATAGAGTGTATATTTTCGTTGTATGACAAGATGAGATGAAAATGAGATGCTGTCTATCTACCCCGGGGTCTCCCGAATATATACTCCTCGTCGCTCATTCCACCTCCGTTACCCCTGTATCTCCGTACACCCACCATCGCTCCTTAACTATATACTTGGAGGCCATGATCGAGCTAGTTTGGAGATGCACTTGGCGGCCGAAATCGAATGAACTGAGAGATGCACTTGGAGGCCGTGATCGAGTGAACTGAGAGCTGCACTTGGAGGCCGTGATCGAGCGAGTTTGGAGATGCACTTGGAGGCCGAGATCGAGTGAACTGAGAGCTGCACTTGGAGGCCGTGATCGATCGAGTTTGGAGATGCACTTGGAGGTCGAGATCGAATGAACTGAGAGCTGCACTTGGAGGCCGTGATCGATTGAGTTTGGAGACGCACTTGGAGACCGAGATCAAGTGCACTGAGATGCACTTGGAGGCCGTGATCGAGCGAGTTTGGAGATGCA
>Ga0307515_10002507_pt1 | contig 39798 bp, 32 predicted proteins | sample 17_EM_MG_FD_194513 | JGI IMG/M metagenome (GOLD analysis project Ga0307515, IMG submission 194513) | Populus trichocarpa ectomycorrhiza microbial communities from riparian zone in the Pacific Northwest, United States - 17_EM | ecosystem: Host-associated > Plants > Roots > Unclassified | place... | reverse complement strand
GTGGCATGGCTACCCGGTACGACAAGTTAGCCGTCCGTTACGAAGCAACAGTCACCGTCACCGCGATCAACGAATGGCTCTGACCCTTTTGAAACACGCCCTAGTCCTCCACGACCTCTTCGACGCGCTTCACATAGGCGTTGGCTTGGTTCTTCATGTACTCGAAGATGAACTCGTTCGAGAGGCCGCGCCGGTCGTGGAGGATGGAAACAGCCTCGACCATTTCCTCGACCTCCGCGGTCAGCGTGCCGTCGGAGTGGAGCGTCAGTAGCTCGTGCCGTTCTCCGGTGGCGATGATGACCGTATAAAGCTTGCGAGTGGGCATGGCTCCTCCGCTGTCCGTCATGAACCCCACCGGCTGTGCCGCTTCACCTGCGCGAAGCGTTCCATCATTTCGTCGTACCAGGCCTGCCGAGAGGGCTCGAACTCGGGCCTGAGGGCGCGGAGGGCGAGCTCCAGCCGGTCGATGTCGGCAGGGTCGAGGTTGTTCTTTATCCAGTGACCATTTTTGAAGTCATAGTAGGTCCGGGCGAAATCCTTGTGGATCCAGTCCGCCAGGTTCTTGCCGTGTTCGGACCACGCCTCGCCTTGGTCGATGCCGACGGCCTCGCCATCGACCAAGATCCAGTTTCCGGAGTGTCGGTCTTCGTTGCCGATCAGGATGTCGAGGAGTCCAATGCGTCGTGCAGCAGGGGTTCTGGCGACCCGCTGGCGCGCGCTCAGGTCAGTCTGCATGGTGTTTCCGGAGGTCCCCTCGACGAAGTCCATCAGCAGTTCGGTTTGCGAGTAGCGGAACGCGGGGGGCACATTCGCCCCCACGGCGCGGGCGACGACGTAGCCCAGGCGCTCCGCGTCGGCGCGCTCGTCCGCAGTCCGCAGGTATGCGCGCTCGCTCTCGATGTGCCGGCGCTGGGACGAGGTGTGCCTGGGACCGGGCGTGCCAAGACTCGCGATCTCGCCGGACTGATCCAGCGGGACCTTGCGGACCGCCCGCTGGCCGGTGCGGAACTCCAGCAGTTCGACGTAGGACACCTCGTCGCTGAGGAGCGTTGTCTTCGTGACGAGTTTGGGGATGCCCTTGGTCAGCTCGACGAGGTGGCGGATGCCGTCATACGTCTTGTGCCAGATGTTGACCGGCCCGCTCTTCTCCTCCGGGCTGTTCAGGCCGGCGAAGCGGAGGGTGGTGTTTGACGGCCCGAACTGCTCGATGATCAGTGACAGCTGCTTGATCTTGTGTTTGCGCCGGATCGGATCCAACCTGCGCTTGATCGCGTCCACGGACGCGTCCGGACGGACCAGAGCCACGGCTTCCCGGAGCGCGGCTGCGACCGCACCCTTTGCCGGTTTGTCGTCCTTCTTCCTCTGCGGATCGGGACGTTCTCCGGGCTTCCGCGACCGGCGTGGCGTGCCCGGACGCTGCCGGCTGGGCCGCCTGCGCCGCCGGTCGCGGTCCCTGGGTCGCTTCGGTCTTCTCGGCCGCTCGGGCTTCTTCGGCTTCTTGGCCTTGAGTTTCGCCCAGAGCTTCTTGATCAGCCCGACGATCTTCCCGATCACCCAGTCGACCGCCCGGTTCACCGGCTTCGACAGCGTCTGGAAGATCTGTTTGACCTTGCCCGCGATCCCCCCGATCCCCAGGATCGCCGCCAGCGCCCCGATCAGCACCGGAATGGACCGCGCCAGCGCCCGCTCGACCAGCCCCGGCACCCCGCCGGCCCCGCCCCGCGCGATCGCCAGCACCGCGTCCAGCACCGAGTTGACGAACTCGATGATCTGCCGTCCCTGCGTCACGATGAACCGGACGATGTCGATGATCATCTTGCAGGCCCGGATGAACGCCGAGGCCGGGTTCAGCAGCGACAGGATCCAGGTGATTCCCGCGATGATGATGGTCGGCGTCAGGTACTTCACGACCTTGGAGATCAGGTCTTTCTTGAGGTCCCCCACCCGGGACTTCAGGTCCGACCACATCCCGCCGACGCCCTGCTTCTTCACCGCCGCGACCAGCGGCACCCCGGTCTCCGCCGCCCGCACCGCCGGCTCCGGCGCCTTCCGGGTGATCCGCCCGCGGATGTTCGCCCAGCTCAGCCCCATCAGCATGGCCAGCACCTGGACGATCCCCTGGGTGTCGAACTTCGCCGGCAGCTGCAGCCCGACCGACGACGCCGTGCCCAGCAGCCACTGCAGCACCCCGGCCTGCATGTGCTTGCCGATGTTCTTCATGAACAGCTTCAGCCCGCCACCCACCGCGGAGATCAGGTTCTTGAGGAAGCCGATCGGGTCCTTGAGGATCGCGCCGATCGCGGCCACGGCCTTGCGCAGCACCCCCATCAGCATGTTCTTGAGCTCGATGATCGCGTCGATGACGCCCTTGACCGCGTCGACCGCCTTGGCGAGCAGCCCCTTGTTCTTCTCCTTCTCCTTCGCGATCAGGTCGTCGATCTGCTTGACCGCCTCGGTGTAGCGGTCGGCGACGGTCTGCACCAGCTCGGTGCCCTTCTCGTTGACCGTGTCCTGCAGCTCGGTGAACCTGTCCGCGAACTCCGCGGCGGCGGACTGCCCGATCGCCTTCAGGTCGGCGGGTAGTGCCTCCACGGTCGCCGTCAGCTGCGTGCGGCCCAGCGAGATCCGGTCCTTCGCCTGCCGCAGCGAACTCTCCACGGTGTACGAGATGCGGATGATGACCTGCTTCATCGCGGCGATGTAGGCGTCCCGCGCCCGTTCGTAGATCCGGTTGGCCTCGTCCGGCAGTGGCAGGAACTTGTCTTTCAGCCACTTGCCGGGGCCCCAGAAGCCGGAGTACCGCTCCGCCTTGTACCGTCGCATCCCCTCCTTGTGGTCGCGGACGAAGCGGTTCCGGGCCGCCTTCTCCTCGTCGGTGAACTGCTTGTCCACCTTGTCGTCGAGGTTGTCGAGGATCTTCTCCACGTCGGTCTTCGTGGTGTCGAAGACCGCCTGGAGCTTCGCGGTGACCTGGGCGCGCTTCTGCTCGTCGGTGCTCTTCGCGCCGGTCTTGCCGGCGGTGACCTGCTGGCCGGTGCCGACCCGGGTGCCGTGCATGGCGCCCATCGCGGCCTGGCCCTGCGCACCCGCGGCGCTCTTGACCGCCTTGATCTCGCGGTTCTCGGCGCCGCGCAGCGCGGCCGGCGCGGCCTCGGAGTGCTTCTCCAGCTTGTCGGTCTCCTGGATGGCCTTGCCGAACGACGGCTCCTTCGAGTTCGGCAGGGCGATCTGCTGCTTGGTGACGTTCGCGTCGGCCATCTGCTGGCCGACCTGTTCCGGGCCGGCCGACAGGTCGGTGGCGTCCGGCGGCAGGTTGTCGGGGGCGGCCAGGTCGGGGTTGGGGCCGGCGGGGCGGCTGGGCGGCCGGTCGGCGGTCATCGGCACCACGGTCTTGGCGTCCGGGGCCGGCGTCGGGACCTCGGCGGTCGTCGTCTCGATCTCCGCCGCGGAGGCGTCCTTGCCCGCGCCGACCTTGCCCTGGACCTCGCCCTTGACCTCCTCGGCCTTGCCCGAGTCGCCGAACTCGTCGGCTTCCTCGAGGTTCTGCGGCGCCTTGCGGGCGATCGCCTCCTCGACGGCCTTGACGAACGCTTCCCGGTCGAACTCCTTCGGCTGCGCCGCGTCCATCTCGCCCGCGTGCGTGACCTTGCCGCGTGCCTCCTGGTCGTCCTTCGGTGGCACGGCGGCGGCCTGCGCCGAGCCCGCCTCGGCGGACGCCGGCGGATGGCTCGTCCCGACCGCCCGCTTCTTGGTCGCGACGTCCTTCTTCAGCACCTGGAACTTCGGGTCCGCGCCGGGTGTCCGCTGCGCCGACTTGGTGCCGCCGGCCCCGGCCGCCTCCTGCGCCGCGCCGGGCTGCTGCGTCCCGGCGGCCTTGCCGTCCTTCGTGAGATCCGGCGCGCCCGCGGCGGCAAGCGGCTTCGCGCCGCCGGGTGCCTTCAAACTGGGCTTCGTCGTGGCCGCGGCACCCGGACCGGCCGGGGCGGTCAGGGCGATCGCCGGGGGCAGCGTCCCTGCCGCGCCAGGCACTGCGGCCGGCTGCGGCCCGGTGCCAGCAAGATCAAGAGCCCGATCCGGTACGGCGACAGTCCGCCCAACCCCCGTCAGGGCACCGGGATCGACCGGCCCGGGGGTGTTCTGCAGCATCGCGGCTACCGCCGAGTTCCCGACCAGGGCTTGCGCTCGCAGCAGGTCGGCTCCGACGGTGACCGCCCCCTGGGCCGGCGGCCGCCGATCGGCTCCGACGGTGACTGACCCCCGGGCAGCCGGCCGCCGATCCCGCGGCGCCACCGCCGCCGCGGGCGGTGGTGGTCGCAGGGCCTTGACCGGCGGCGGCACCGCTCAGGTCCCCCGCCGGTCGGGTGCCGTGGCGCCGAGCAGCCGCGCGTGCGGTCCCAGCTCCGCGGGCCGCAGCAGCCGCGCCTCCCGCTGGTACTGCCGCGCCACCCCGGCGACCACGTGCCGCATGGTGATCGACCCGCCGGCCTCGTCGGCGGCGAGGACGGCGCCGCTGCGGGCGGCCGAGGCGATGGCCGCGCCCGTCATGTCCAGGCGGGACAGGGCGTCCACGTCGACGTCGGGGGCAAGCGGGGCCTCGGCGGGGAAGGCGAGGCGCCACAGCCGGCGGCGTTCGGCGGGGCCGGGGCGGGTGAAGCTGAGCATGAAGTGGAAGCGGCGGGTGAAGGCGGGGTCGATGTTGTCGCGCAGGTTGGTGGCGAGGATGGCCGGCGCGGGGCTGGCCTCCAGGCGTTGCAGGAGGTAGCCGACTTCGAGGTTGGCGTACCGGTCGGTGCCGTGCTTGACCTCGCCGCGCTTGCCGAAGAGCGCGTCGGCCTCGTCGAAGAACAGGACCACGTGGCCCTCTTCGGCCTGGCGGAAGGCGAGCTCCAGGTTCTTCTCCGTCTCGCCGATCCACTTGGAGACGACCTGGGACAGGTCGATCTTGAACAGGTCGAGCCCGGCGATGCCCGCCAGTACCTCGGCGGAGAGCGTCTTGCCGGTGCCGGACTCGCCGGTGAAGAGCACCTTGACGCCCGCCTCGCCGGGCCGGCGGCCGAAGCCCCACGCCTCCGCGACGCGTGGCCACGCCCGGAACGCGGAGGCGATCTCGAGGATCCGCGCCGTGTGTTCGGGCGGCAGGACGAGGTCGTCGAGCGTGCGTCGAGGGCGGAGGACGTACCCCTGGGCACTGCTCTTGGGGCTGGTCACCGCGGAGAGTGCGGGCCGCACATGGTCGGCCAGCGGGGCCGGGCGGCCATTGCCCGCGAAGCGGGCGCCGGTGCGGGTGACGGCGGCGACCGCGCGCAACTCCTCGCCGCTCATCCGGTAGCGCGCGGCCAGTTCCGCGCGCAGGTCCGCGTCGAGGTCCGGCAGGACGGCGGCCCAGCCGGCGCGCCGGTGCGGGTAGTCGGGCGCCGGCAGGGACAGCTCGGCGTAGTCACGGACGGCGAGCGGCCCGACCGCCCGCCAGGGTGCGTCGCCGGTCAGGACGGCCGGCACCCGGGTGCGGGTGAGCAGGTCGGTGACCAGGTCGCCGGCCGGTTCGTGGGCCAGCGTCCCGGTCGGGATCCAGAGCACCGCGTTCAGCATCGCGGCGGTGCGGACGGCCTCGGCGACGTCGGTCTCGGCGTGCGGGTCAGGGTGCGGATCGGCGGCCGGCGGCAGCCGGCGCAGCGGCCGGCCGGCGGCGGCGGCGAGGGCCAGCGCGGCGTCCCGGCGGGTGGCGGCCGTGGCGCCCCAGAGGCCGACCAGGTTGACCCGGCCGGCGGCCACGGCGTGGCCGAGCCGGCGCAACTCCTCGGCGCCGGGCGGCGGTGGGCCGGCCGTGGGGCGTACCTCGTCGGGGTCGTGGCCGATCAGGTCGGCGTCGAGCGGGGCGCCGGTGAGCAGCTCCGCCAGGCCCGGCGCCGGCAGCAGTTCCTGGGCGAGGCCCGGGGACGCGCCCGGAGCCGGACGGATCAGGCCGTAGCGGCGCAGCGGCGCCGCGGGACCGAGTGATTCCCGGCAGTCCACGATGGATGCCAACAGCTCGGGGGAGGGCAGCCGGCGATTCAGATTGTCCACGATGTACGCGTAGATGCGCTCGTAGGTCGGGTCCAGCTCGGGCGCGGCGACCAGCAGCAGAGCGTCCACCGCGGCCGGGTCCAGCCGGAACCGGGTGGCCAGCGCGTCGAGCGGCAGCGGGTGCCCGGCCTCGGCGGCGCGCTGCCGCAGCGACCGTTCGGCGGCGCGCTCGTCGTCGGTCGGCTCGGCCGGTGGCGGGGGAGCGTCGTCGGCCAGCCGCGCGAAGAGCAACTCGGCATGCTCGCTCGTCACGCAGAAGGGGGTCAGGTCCGGGCGGGACAGCCGCGCCGCGAACTCCGACTGCCGGCCCACGGCCGCCGCCAGCGCCCGGTGCAGCCGCCGCAGCCGCAGCCGCAGGTGTTCTTTCGCCAGCTCGCGCATCACCCACCGCCGAAGGTCAGGGTTCGTCCGCCGAGCCACGGCACGCCGGGCACGTCGGCCAGCAGCCCGCGCTCCAGCAGGTCGGCACGCCGGCGCCCGAGCGGCAGTCGCACGTCGACCGCTTCCGTTCCGAAGCGCACCATTCCGCCGAGGTCGCCGAGGCGGGCCAGGGCGAGCTGCGGGACCGGCCGCTCCCGGTGCCGCCACAGCAGCCAGGAGAGCGTCCCGAGGGCCACGGCCGCGGTCAGCGTCACGCTCCGCTCCAACGCGGGCTCACTGCTTTCCAGGGGTACGGCGGGACGGCGCGTCAGCTCGCCGACGAGTTCGGCCAGGTCGGCGGTCACCAGCGGAAGGTCGAAGGGCCCGCTCCGGGGCAGCCGGGTCCACCGCTCGTCCCGGGACGGCGCGGCATCGGCGGCCATCGGCACCCCGGCGTCGGCGAGCGCCCGGATGTCACGCGGCGCGAGGGTGCGCAGGTCCGGTGCCGCCGGGCCGGTGCCGAGCAGCAGGATCGGGGGGCGGTCGCAGGCCTCCCAGTAGGGCAGCAGCGCCGGCGGCTCGTCGGCGCGGGCGATCGGAAACAGGCCCTCCGCCTCGGCCAGCAGGAGGCCGTCGGCGGTCCGGGCCAGCAGCAGCGGCTGCCCGGGTCGGTGACCCGCGCAGACGCTCAAGCCGAGGAGACCGTCCCAGCGGGCGAGTGCGGGTCCGGCCCGGCGGGCGAAGGCGGCCAGCTCGGCGCCGTCCACGCCGTCCGGCCGGTCCGGCAGCCCGGCGAAGGCGGCCGTGTCGCGGACGTCCTGCGGTGAGCGCAGCCAGCCGCGGTGCGGGACGCCCAGGACCTTGTGGGCGAGCGCAGCCGCGAAGAGCGGCGCGTCCCCGGCGAGCCCGGTGGCGGCCAGCACCGGCCCGAGCGCCTCCACCATGCCGATCCGGTGCAGCGCCGAGGCGAGCAGGAACGGCAGCGCGGAGCCGACCTCGACCTCGCCGGTGACCCGCGCACCGGCCTGCCTCGACGAGTCCGGTGCGGGTGCGACGCCGGCGGTCTCGGCGGCGTCCGATCCGGTCAGTTCGCCGGCGAGGTGGGCGAATTGCTCGGCCGTGAGCCGGCCGAGGACACCGCCCTCGGCGAGCCGGGCGAGGAGGCGGTCCAGTTCCCGCTCGGCGTCGGCCCTGGACGGTGGCGCGGCGGCGGGATCGGTGCCCCGATCGGAGTCGTCGGTGCCCGGCCAGGCGGGCGCGGCGGGGGCCGGCAGGTCCGGGTTCGAGGCGGCAGTCAGGTGCGGCGCCGGGGGAGTGGTGGGCAGGGAACCGGAGAGCAGATCGGCGAGGGAGACGGCGAGGTCGATCGTGACCGGCTCGGTGATCTCGATGTTCTCGTCCTCGCCGAGCGGCCGGCCGGCCAACTGCTCGGCCAGGCGATCGGCGACGTGCCGGGCGAGCAGGGCCGGGAGGGCTTCCACCACCCGGCGGGGCAGGGCGTCGGGGTCCGGGCCCCAGCTCCAGCCGCCACGCCGGACCACCCGCACGTCGCAGCGGCGGATGACCAGGTCGGGCGGCTCGGCGTTCATGCGGAGACCTGGACCGCGTCGATCCGGGCGGCGACGCCCCGCACCAGGGTGAGGACCGGGTACACGCCCGCACTCAAGTTCGTGTCGATGGTGAGCTGCGGCCCGGTGACGAGCGCGGGCAGCGAACGGGGCGGGCCGGCGCCGACGGCCACCAGGACCAGGGCCGGGCTCCCCTCGGTCACCGGCTGCGGCAGCGTCACCGTGATCCGCCTGGTGGTCGCCTCGACCGGCGCCGGCCCCCAGCCGTCGTTGAGCGGCACCAGCGCCGACTTCGGCTGTTCGTTGACCACGGTGACACCGAAGGCGAACGGCGTGGTGAGCACGGCAGGCAAGCCATCCAGGTCCGAGGCGGCGTCCACCGCCGCGGCGGCGAGTTGGTCCACCGGCACGGCGATCGGGACAGCCCCGCTCTCTGCGGGGCCGGGAAGCGCTCTGTTCCCGCGGAGTTCCAGGCGGTCGCCGACGAGTTGCCCCGCGTCCGGGACGCCGCCCGCCCCGCCCGTCGACTGCACCGCGCCGAGCACGTGCCAGGTCTCCTTCGCGTACACGACCGTCAGGCCCATCCGGTCCTCCCTACGTCTGGTTTTCGGTGGAGCCGGTCGACGGCGTCGCCGAGGAAACGGTGGCCAGCACCAGGAATGCGGCCGCGCCGGGTGTTTCGAGGGCCGCCATGCCGTCCGGCGCGTCGATGCGCAGCCAGCGGACGCGGCAGTGCAGCCGCCGATCCGGGCCGACCCGGCACTCGATCGGTGCGGGGAGCCAGGTGCCGGCCGCCGGTGGTGTCACCGACGGGGCGCCGGTGAGCTGCGGGGTCGCCGAGAGGTGCAGGGCGACCTGGCCCGATTCGACCTGTTCGGTGCTGAGGCCGGCCGGGAGCGGCAGGACCATGCCGTCGGTGGCGATCCCGGAGACGGCGGCGACGCTGCCCGCGGCCGGTCCGCCCGCGATGGTGCCGCGCACCCGCAGGTCGCCGCGGGCCGAGACACCGAGCAGCTCCTCGACCGCCCCGTCCGCCTTGTACAGGCCGAAGGAGAGGCCGTTCTCGCCGGTCAGCGTGACCGCCGCGCCGCCCTCGCCCGCCGCGAGCTGCGAGCGCAGCGTCAAGGTTCCGCCGGGCGCGGCGACGACGTCCGCGCGGACGCCCGCGGTCCGCCGGGAGACGGTGCCGGAGCGCGGGGAGGCCGTCCGGAACCGGCCGTTCTCCCAGCCGACGAAGCCGAGCAGGATGTGCCACGGCTGGGTGCCGTCGCCCGGTCCGGCGTCGATCTCCGCCGGGGGCCGCTCGGTGACCAGCCGTTCGTCGCCGAGCCGGCCGAAGATGATCTGGAACGATTCGTCGGCCCGGGTCTTCAGCCCGGTGTCGCCGCCGATCAGCGAGACCGCCGCCGGATCGCGGTCGAGTCCCGCCAGGAAGACGGGGTAGAGCAGCTTCGTGCCGGGGTCGGCGCCGTTCGTCTCCCGGAACTGGTCCTCGCCCAGCGGCACCGGCTCCGGGACCACCACCTCCCGGCCGGTGCCGTCGATGGCCACGCCCGGCTGCAGCGTGACCGTGACGAACCGGGCGCCGGTCGTGGGGTCGGTGGCGTCCTCGGTGGTCAGCGCCAGGCCCTCGGCGATGCCCCACTCGTGCAGGTACCGGTCGTGCCGGGCGGCCCGGTCCCGGGCGTGCGAAACGGTCGCGTCGAGGTCGGTCGCGGCGACGTACTGGCCCTCGAAGAAGACGGGGCGCTGCGGGGTGCTCATCGGCTACTCCGCCTCGCCGTCGCCCGCGCGGCGGGGGCGACGGGCCGGCGCCTTCCGCCTGGAGGGTGGGGCCTTCTTCGCCGCCGGCGGGTCGGCCGGGTCCGCCTCGGCGGATGGCTCCTCGTCCGTGGCGGAGTCGGCTGGGGCCGGGCGGCCGCCGCCGGCGTCGACGCTCGCGGCCAGCTCGCCGCGCAGCTCCTCCACGAGGTGGGTCAGCGCGTCGAACCGCTCGCGCAGCGCAGCCAGTTCGGCGCGCGCCTCCGCGTCGCCCGCCGGGGCCGCAGCCCGGGCAGGCGTATCGTCCGCCGGACCCGTGGCCCGGGCCTCAGCGTCGCCTGCCAGGGCCGCGGCGGGCGGCGGAGCGCCCAGCTCCAGCAGGTTCAGCAGCTCGTCCAGCTCGCCGGCGGTCCAGGACCCGACGAGCAGATCCTCCGGGTACGGCAGGCCGGGGACCGCGTGCTCCGGGCTGACCTGCCCCGGGGGTGGCGCCGCCGACGGCCGGCAGCACAGCTCCTCGGCCTTCGCCCAGGCCTGCTGCACGATCGACGCCCAGGCCGAGTAGCCGGGTCCGCCCGGCAGCACCTGCCTCCGGTCGGCGGTGCAGATCCGGACCACGTCGCAGCCCGCCAACTCCACCCGGGCCAGCAGGACGTCCGCGTCTTTCCCGGCGGGGGCGGGCGGGAGCAGGCTGGCGCAGGCCGTGTCCGTCACATGCGAGGTCACCCCCGCGCCGACGGTCGCCGCCGCCCGGCCGAGCAGGTCCAGATCCGAGGTGACGAGCCCGGTGTCGCCGGCCGGCTCGCTCGGCAGCGGCCTGGGGAGCGGCACGCCGGCCACCGCGGACCGGACGGCGCAGTCGGTGCCCGTACCGTCGAGGTCCAACCGGCCGAGCAACCAGCCGCGCAGCCGGGCGGTGTCCGCGACCAGCGCCACCCGCAGGTCGTAGTCCAACGGCGTGCCCTGGGCGAGCAGACGCAGCTCCGGCGACTCGGTGGCCCTTGACGCCACCAGGCCGACCTCGGCGTAGAGCGCCGCCGCGACCTCCCGGTGGGCCCGATCCGGCCAAGCGGCGGTCGCCTCGACGCCCGCCAACGTCGCCGCGGCGTCGCGCACGAGGGTGCGGGCCCGATTCACCGGGATGGTGAACGTGAAGCGATCGCTGACGTCGTCCGACGGGTCCAGGTCGTGCCGGGCGAGGGCGGAGGCCAGTGCGCGGAGGTGCTCGGTCAGTGCCGGGACCTGGGCCGGCGCCGGCGGACCGCCGAGCTTCGCCAGCCCGGTGGCCCCCCGGTTGTAGCGGTCGGCGGCCTCCTGATCGAAGAGCACCGGCACGTTCGCGGTCCGGACGGCCCACGCCGCGGCCTCGCCGTACCGCTGGAGCCGGAACGCGTCCGCCCGCAGCGCGTCGAGCGGCCCCCGCGCACCGAGCCGGCCCTGGATCCGCTGCCACGGGTGGTACGGCTCGCCGTCCGGGTCGTCCGGATCGAGGTGACCGACCGTGAAGCGGTACGTTTCCCGGATCCGGGACGGGCTGGCACCGCCTGACGGGCAGGAATCACCCGTGGGGAACGGCGTGATCAGCTCGGTCGCCTCCTCCGCGTACCGGATGAAGAGCCCGTAGTCGCGGCCGGCCTCGTCGTCGCAGCTGTCGCCGCAGTCCGCGCCGAGCCCGGCGATGCGCGCGTCGCGCACCAGCGCGGCGACGTCGACGGTCGCGGCGCAGTCGACCACGATGTCGTTGCCGCGCCCGTCCACCGCGTAGCCGGGTCGCACGCCGACCGTCCCGCCGGGGCAGGGTCCGCAGTGGACCTCCAGCCCGGCGACGACGCCCGCGCCGACGAGCATCCGGTTGCGGAACTTGTCCTTGCCGGTGACATATCCGGTCAGCGTCTGCAGGTCGTCCTCGGTCAGCAGGAGGCCGGCGAAGAAGCGGGGGCGGACGAAGCCGCCGGTGCTCGTGGACGCGCCCCCACACCCGCACCCACACCCGGCGGTGCTCGTCTGGGTCATCAGCCCTCCCTCACGAAGAACCAGCTCTCGAACACGTCGCCGCCGCGGCCGCTGCCGGAGGTCCACGGCCCGACCCCGGACGGCGGTTCGGCGCAGCCGCCGTGCTCCGGGTGGCCGCCGCGTTCGGCGCTGATCAGCGGCACCTTTCCGCCGACGTGGGTGCCGTCGACCGGTCGGCAGCAGCGGTCGAGCAGGAACGCCGTCCGCAGGGTGATCTGCACCCGGTCGTCGTCCTGCAGGGTCTCCCTGGTGGTCTGCCGGAAGCGCAACTCGCGGGTGAACTCGTCTTGGCCGCGGTCGGCGAACTCGCCGCCCATGAACCAGGAGTCGGCGTTCTTGCCGGCGCCGCCCTCGATCACCTGGACGTCCAGCACGCCGCGGTGCAGCGACTCGGTGCGGATGTCGTCCGAGAAGCGCACGACCAGGCCGCCGCTCTCGTCGGTGGTGCCGAGCAGGTCCTTCGCCTCCTGGATCGAGTACGTCCGGCCGTGCTCCCAGTTGATTCCGGTGATCACCGTCGGCACGTGCGGGCCGAACGGGCGCCGGATGCGGAGCTGGATGTCCTCGTCGCGTACCGGCCGGTGCGGCTCGACGTGCTCGATGCGGGCCAGCCACAGCACGCCGTTCTCGGGCGGGCCGGCGCAGGCGGTGCAGCGCCGGTCCGGCTCCGGGCGGGTGCTGGTGACCCGGATCCGGAAGCCCTCGCGGATCCAGCCGTTCTCGCAGTCGCTGGTGCCGCAGTCGGAGGTGAACACCGTGCGGGTCGGCTCGACCGGCGTCTCGTCGTACTCGACGCCGAGCCAGAGCGTGCAGCCCGCGGTCATGGCGGCCCGCTCCTCGGCGCCGAGCGCGTCGAGCAGGTCGATCGTGCAGCCGCGACGGACCACGACCTCGTTGCCGTACGGGTCGATGCCCAGACCCGGGGTCAACCGCACCTTCGGGCCGCGACGCTCCGTCGTCGACTCGGTGGCGGGCTCCTGCGCGGCTTCCCCCTCCTGGACCGGGCCGTGCCCGCCGCCGTGCCTCTCGGCCTCGACGAGCAGGCCGCAGACCACGCCGTACCCCTGCAGATAGCGCAGGTGCAGGCGCATCTTCTCGCGGATGTACTCCTGCTCCCGCTGCAGGTCGCGGGCGCCCAGGAGCTGGCCCAGGAAGTAGCGCAGCCGCCGCAGGTCAGGCACGTCGAAATCACTCTCCGTCATCGTCATTCCTCCCGTTCGGGCAGGCCGTCAAGGGCCGCCATGTATCCCGTCTCACCAGGCCACCGTCCCTACTCCGACCGCCGTCGCGGGGTCGCCGACCGCGATGCCCCGGGGCGTGCCCCGGCGGGCCGCGCCCACCACCGCCTGGCGTCCCAGCACCGGCGCGGAATCGCCGGTGGCGCCGAGCACGGTCGCCGGCAGCGGCACCAACGCGGTGTCCACCCCGACCGTCGACCGGACGCCGACCACCCAGCCGAGGCCGCCGCGGTGCACCGTGCCGACCGTGTGCGCCGGGGCGTGCGCGGCGACCAGCCGCCGCAGCGCGGCGTCGTCGACGGGCGCCGGCCCGGGCGGGACCGTGACCCGGAACCGGTAGGCGTCCTGGGTCAGGGGGTCGGTGCCCGGGTCGCCGTGGCCGCGCAGCGGCGCGCCGCCGAGCGCCGACGTGCCGAGCCGGAACCGGGCAGCCGACCGGCCGAAGAGCCGGCCGCCGCCGAGGCGCGCGCCGCCGAGCGGCAGCCAGGACCTTTCCGCCGCCTGGTCCTCGACCTCCGGGGTGACGCCGGTGACCACCTGGATCACCTCGGCCAGCCCACCCGGGGTGCCACGCCGCCGGTAGAGCCGGGGGGCCGCGGCGAGCAGGGCGCGGCGCACCTCGGGGGTCCAGCCCGCCTCGAAGGCGAGGCCGAGCAGGCCGCCGAGCCAGGGCAGGGCCTCATCGGGAACGCCGTCCGCGTCCAGCAGCGCGGGGTAGCGCTCGATGACCCGGTCGATGTCAGCGAGCGAAGCGTCGAAGAGCGACAGGAACCGTTCGGTGAAGTCCTCGGCCGCCGGGTCCTGCCGGTATGCGGCGGGCAGCAGATCCGCGCTGGTGTGGCGCGGGAAGTCGAGCCGGACCCGGCGTACGACCGGCGTGACCGTGCCGTCGCCGGTCAGCGCGAGCCGCAGCAGCAGGTACCGCCCGGGCGGCTGGTCGACGAGGAAGTCGCCCGACCCGGCCGGGGCCTGCTGCCAGTCGGATTCGTGGAGCGTCTCGGTCGGTTCCTCGGTGACGGCGACCGCGAGCCGGATCGCGGTGCCGCCCGGCAGGTCCGCCTCGACCACGACCCGGTGCCACCGGCAACGCGGGATGCCGCTGTCGATCGCCAGGGTGCGCAGTTCACCGTCGGTGCGCAGGCCCGGCGGCGCGGGTGGGCGCCCGTCCAGCGGGCAGCCCCGCCAGTCGTAGCAGGACTCGACCGGCCAGCCGTCCGGGCCGGTCTCGCGCAGGCAGAACCCGTCGTCCCAGGCGGCGACCAGGGTCGACGGGTGGGTGAGGTCGTCCAGGGTGGCGGGTGCCGGAGCTGAGTGGCCGGGGCGCAGGGTCCAGAGGTGGAGGCCGTCGTCCTCGGTGAGGAGATGGATCCGGCCGCCGGGGGCGAGCCGGATGCCCTCGATCCGGCCGGGCAGGCCCGTGCGCAGGAGGCCGCGCGGGGTGCCGTCGGGCGCATACCGCCGGAGGTCCGTGCTGCCCTCGACGGCCACCACCAGGGCGCCGGCCCGGTCGATCGCGAGCAGGCTGGTGTGGCGCACCGGCAGCACGGTGGCGAGTTGTTCGCCCTCGCGCCACCAGACCCGGATCGTGTGCGGCTCGGCGACGGCGAGCCAGTGACCAGCCGCCGCGACGGCGATCGGCCGCAGGGCCGGCTCGGGCCCGCAGTGCGGTGACCAGACCGGCGCCCAGCGGCCGTCGGGGCCGCGGTGCAGCACGGTGCGGTCGGTGGCGAGGTACCAGCCGTGCGGGCCGGGGGCGAGCCGCCGGTCGGGGAAGAAGGCGAGCAGTTCCTCGCGGCTGGGGGCGTCCGGGTCGGCGCCCGGGCGGGCCAGGCGGAGGCCGTCCGGGTCGGCGAGGCCGGCCAGGCCGGTGACCTCGGCCGGATCCCAGCCGACGTAGCCGTCGAGGAGGCGGCAGGTGGGCGCGCCGGAACCACAGGTCATGGTGTGCCTCCGGCGGTGTCGTCGACGGGGATGAGGTTCGGGCGGGCCGGCCACGGCAGCGCGTGCGGGCGCAGCGGGCGGTCGGCGCACGGCGGCGCCGGCACCCCGTCGACGATCGGGCGCAGGCGGGGGACGGCCAGCACGCCGGGGACCGCCAGCAGCCGGCGGAGCAGGGCCGAGTGCCGCAGCGGCCCGCCGAACGGCCACCCGCCGCCGTCGCCGCCGCGGACCGGATCCAGGTAGGTCATCAGGGCGTCCCCGGCGGCGGTCAGCACCCCGGCACGCTCGGCCTCGGGGTCGATCACCACCCATGCGTCGATCGCGACGCGCTGGAAGGTCGCCGGCCCGGCGACGACCCGGACGCCGGCCGGGGCCGCCGCGGCGGTCAGGTGCGCGGCGACCGCCCGCAGCGTCGCCGGGGTCGGGATCGGCGGGTCATCCGTCGCGGGAACGTCCGGCACGACCAGGACACCGACGACGCCCGGCACCGGACGGCCGGGGCGTTCCAGGTCGAGCCCGGCCACCCCGTGCGCGCGGGCCACCAGGGCGCCCGGTGCCCGGAGCGCGAGCAGCGCGTAGTCGTCGGGCGTGACCGCCCGGCCCCCCGCGCTCAGCTGCGCCGCGCCCCGCCGCATGGTGTCGGCGACCGGCTCGGCGTCGGCGCCGCCCTCGGCGGGGAAGGGGTTCGTCACGCCCGTGACGTACGCCAGCGAGGTCACCAGCGAGGTGACCGACTCGGCCCGAACCGCGCCGGCCGTCCCGCCGCCCACCCGGTAGCTCTGCGCCACCACGGTGCGGAAGCCCAGCGGCACCTTCGCGCCGTGCACCCCGTCGCCGAAGGTGATCTCGCCGGTCTCGGGATCCAGCGTGAACACCCGCTCGTCGGGCCCGCGATCGCCCAGCGACTCCACCTCGCGCCAGCGCGAAGCGGGCGCGGCGACGGTGCCGAAGACGTCGCCCTCCACGTCGTCCTCGACCTCCAGCAGGACGCTGCCCGGCAGGACCGGCACCTGGCTCAGCCGCACGCGGGTACGCCCGTCGACCGGCCCGCTCTGCACCGTCCGCGGTGCCTCGCTACGCACCGTGCGGACGGCGAGCGAGTCCACGACGTTCAGGGTCAGGCGGGTGAGCACCGGCGGCGCCGGGAACTCCCCATGCGCGAGCGTGATCCGCAGCCAGCGCAGCTCCGGCTGCGGCGACGGCCCGGACGGGCGCCCCGGCCGCCAGGTGCGCGGCACCCGCAACTCCACCACGCCCGAGGTGCGCAGCCCCCCGGTGTTGTCGAGGCCGACCGGTACGGCGACGAACTGGTTGCCGTCGAGGATCTCCCACCGCAGCAGCGGCCCGGTCGCGTCCGGCGCGGCGTCGCCGCCCGCGGACACCGGGCCGGGCGCACCCGGCGCGGCGATGATGAAGCCCAGGGAGACAGCGGGGAACGGGTTTGCCGCGCCGGCCAGCCCGATCCAGAGCGCGTTGCCCGGCTCCGGGTGCGCGCCGAAGGCCGGGAACGACCTGTTGGCACCCGCGGTCACCCCGGCGATCGGCTGCCGCCGTCCCTCCTGCTCGACCAGCACCGCGCCGATCGTCGCGGGGGTGGCCCAGAGCCCGCGCCGGGTCTCGAAGATGACCTGCGGCTGGTCCCCGGTGGTCGGCGCGGCGCCGGTCTGGAAGCCGGCCGGGACCAGCACCGACCCGCCGTCCGGTGGCGTCACCGTGAATTGCAGCAGCGTGCTGGCGGCCGCCGCGGGCAGCGCCCGTACGCCCGCGGTGATCAGGTGCTCGACCAGCAGCTTCTCCGGCAGCCGGTTCAGCCGCCGCAGCACCGGCTCGGTCTGCGCCCCGAAGAGCCGCACCAGCGCGACGCCCGCGTCCGACCGGTCCGGGTTGGACCAGTCGGGGGTGTAGGCCGGCAGCCGGGCGCCGATCTCCGCGCGCACCCGCTCGCGGGTGGCCTCGACCAGTTCGGGCTGCCCGCCGCTCGGCCCGGGCCCGGCCACGGTCCGGCCGCGACCCTCCGGTGCCGCCGACCGGCCCCACCACACATCCCCGCTCATCTGCGCACCTCCGCCGCACCGACCCGGATCGCGATCGACTCCAGCGCGGGCAGCTCGCCCGGACGCAGTGCCACGTCCGCGCAGCTCTCGCCGGGCTCCGCGCCGTCCAGGCCGATCGCGACGGCGACCACCTCGGCCGCGTCACCCACCGCGGCGAGCGCCGCCCGCAGCACCCCCGACGGGCGCAACGGACCGCCGAACGGCCACCCCGACCCGGAGTCCCCGCCGATCAGCGGATCGAGACAGCGGCGCAGCGCCGGCCGCAGCAGCGCCCGCACCTCGGCGGCGTCGGACGGCTGGCCGGCGAGATCCACCCGCAGCCGGACCGTCCGGTACCGGGGCGGGCAGACGAACACCTCGGTGCCGATCAGCCGCGCCTCGCCGAGCCGGGCGCGGACCACCGCGAGCATTCCCGGGTCGGGCCACAGCCGCGCCACGTACGCGTCGTCCGCGACAGCGGCGTCGTCCCGGCGCACCGCGGGGACCACCCGCACGGTCACCGCGCCGGGCACGGTCGCCCCCGGATAGCCCGGATGCTCGCCCACACCCACGTACGCCCGTCCGGTAACCACCCCCGGCGCCGTCTCGACCAACTCGGCGAAGTCCGCCGCCGTGACGGCCCGATGCACCCGGCCCAGTTCCTCGCCGGCCCGGCGCCGAGCCTCGTCGATGGTCTCCGGGTCCCGGCCACCGTCGGCGGGCACCACGTTCCGACCGGTCACCGCGCCCCGGTCGCCGGGCGCCGGCAGGAACCAGTTGCCGGTCATGCCGCCGTTGCCGGTCACGCCGCCGCCGACGGTGTATTCCACCTCGACGACCGGGGCGCCGGGGCTCCCGACCGGGTCCGGCACGGGTATCGCGCCGGTCAGGCCGTCGCCGAAGACCAGCTCGCCCGCGTCCCGATCCACCGTGACCATCCGGTCGCCCGGCCCGCCGAAGGTCAGATCCGGCACCGCGTGCCAATCCTGGACCGCGCCGCCCCGGCGCAGCCGCAGGTCGGCGGCCACCAGCAGGCCATCCGCCCCCGGCAGCGTCAGGTGTTGTCCCGGCAGCCGGATCCACCGCGCCACCTGGTCACCGAGCTCCGCGTCGCCCGCCCGCAGCGACCGTCGGTGCCGCACGACTCCCACGTTCGGTACCACCGCGAGCGCCACCGGCGGTGCGGAGAAGGTCGCCGCGGCGGTCGATACGCGCAGGACGTAGCCGTTGGAGGGTTCCGGCAGCCCGACCGTCACCACCCCCGAACGCCGCAGCCCACCGGTCCCGTCCAGCACGTCGGCATCGATCTCCGCTTGATCCGACGCGACCCACGACCAGTTCAGCTCGGCGGGCGGGGGAACCTCCGCCACGGCCTCCGGTGACCAGGAGGGCGCCACCCGGCCTCGGACGTCCAGCTCGAAGAGCAGAGCCAAGCGCGTTCCCCGAGCGATCCGGGCATTCGCCGGCGGACGGAACTCCAGGAAGAACTCCGCGGGCTCGCGGGAGGCGGGCAGGAGCGGCACACCCCGGCGCGCCGTCAGATCACCGCTGCGATCCAGGCCGCCCGCGAGCAACCGGGTCGCCGATGGCTCCAGCGGCACCAGGGCGACGTCGGACTCGACGGTGAAGAGGATCCGCTCCGCGGGATCCCGGGTGACAACCGTCCCGGCGCCGACCGTGACGATGGCCGGGTCGGTGGAGCCGGAGGAGAACGCGACGACCGAGGCCGCGGACCGGGCGGCCGCCGGCGGTGCCACCCCGAGCAGCCGCAGGACCGAGAGCACCAGCGGCGCCGGCACCTGATCGAGCCAGTACAGCCGCTGCTCCAGCAGGTAGGCGAAGAGCTCCAGCAGCGTGACCCCGGGGTCGACCGGCGCATGCAGCGTCCAGGCCCCGCCCGACTCCGCGGGGATCCGCCGCCGCGCGGCCTCGGCGAGCGCCGACCAGGTCAGGTCGTCGAGCTTCGGCGGGGTGAGTGTCACGACGCGCCCCCGGTGAGCCCGAGATAGAACGGGAAGACCAGATTGGCCCGGGTGTTGGTCCGCCGCACCCGGTAGGTGATGCTCACCGTGACCCGGCCCTGCTCGCCCGCCGCGATCTCCGCGTTGACCGACTCCACCTCGACGCGGGGCTCGAAGGCCCGGATCGCATCCCGGATGGAGTCCTCGAGGTCGCCGAGGTTCGTGACGCTGTCCGGGGCGAAGAGCAGGTCGGGCGCGCGGGTGCCGAGCTCTGGTCGCATCACCCGCTCGCCGAGCCCGGTGAGCAGCAGCACCCGCAGGCAGTGCGCGATGCTCTCCTCACCGTGCGCATAGGACAGCCGCCCCGCCTCGTCGGGCGCGATCGGGAATCGCCACCCGACCCCGAGGAAGCCCTCGCCCGGCGAGCTCATGCGGTGCGCACCTTCGCCGAGGACACGTCGGTCACCGGCGGCACCGGTGCGCCGGTGGCGGTGCCGGCCACCGGGTGGGTGTGCGCCGCCAGCAGGGCCAGCGCGTCGCCGAACGCGACCGGGTGCCCGGCGCCGTCGCCGAGCGCGATCGATCCGGCCTTGACGGTCAACGAGGGCGCATCGATGGTCACCCCGGTACGGGAGGTGAGCGTGATCGCCCCGTCCGCCTCCACCGCGACCGTCCCGCCGGGCGCCGCCTTGACCCGGATCGCCGAGCCCGCGTCGTCCAGTTCGACCACGTGCCCGCCGGCCGAGGTGATCCGGACGGCGGCCTGGCTCCGCTGGTCGTCGAAGAGCAACTGATGCCCGTGCTTGGTGCGAATGAGCTTCTGGTCCCGGCCGTCCCGGTGCGCGGTCGGCGGTTTGTCGGCGCCGTTGTAGAGCCCGCCGAGCACGATCGGGAAACGCATGTCGCCGTGCACGAACGCGACGATCACCTCGTCGCCGACCTCGGGGACGAAGACGGAGCCGTATCCGTTGCCGGCATAGAGCTGCGCCACCCGGCACCAGTCGGAGACGGTGGCCTCGTCGAACCAGGGAAAGCGGAGCCTCACCCGACCCTCGTCGTCGCCGTCGATCTCGGCGACCAGCGCCTCCGCCACGCCGTAGTAGCGCTGATCGGTGCTTCGGGTACGCGCCGGCGAGTGGTTGTTCACGCCGTCCCTCCATCATGGATCCGGCGGGCGGCGAACTCGGTGAAGAAGCCGCTGGAGCCGAGTGAGTGGTCGACCTTCGTCACGAAGTACGACCCGGAGAACCGCCGGCCGAGCCCGTAGATCTCCAACGTGTCGCCGGGGCGCAGCTCGGGCAGGCCGGCGACCCGGCCGGTGGCGGTGATGAACTCGTACGCCCGCTCCGCGAGCAGGGCCTTGGCCAGCTCCTTGGCCTCCTCCACGCTGCTGACGGGGGCCTCGACGACGACGTCCTGCCGCGCCGGCATCGCGGCGGAGGCAGCCGCGGGCCCGCTCTGCCCGTCGCCGTCGCCGGTCTGCGGAAGGTCGCCCGGCCCGGCGGTGCCGATGATCGCCTGCTTGGTGCGCGGGTCCCAGCCCCGCACGGTCACCGTGCCGACCTGCCGGGACAGGGTCATCGTCGGGGTGAAGCTGATCAGGTTCGGCACGAGACCGGCCGGCGCGCTCGGCCCGGTGCTCAGCCCGGGCGCGTACGCCAGCCGGTAGGCCCGCACCGGCCGCCCGTCGCGCCCGTCGGTGGGGCGGATGAAGTAGAGGGTGTCCTGCCCGGAAGCGGGGTCGGGGAGGAGATAGCAGTCGAAGTCGACGCGCTTCGCCCGTTCCATCAGGAAGGTGGCGTCGTCCTGGTTCTTCTGGACCACCTGATCGTGGGTCGGCCCCGCCTTGGTGACCACCACCCGCAGGTGGTTGCGGGCGGCGATCTGCTCGGCGATCTGCCAGTCCGCGACGTTGCGGTAGATCTTGCTCTCGTTCTCGGCCGGCTTGCGGTCCTTGAGCTGCAGCATGCCGTCGACGCCGCTGATCGCGACCGTGGGCGAGGCGCCGTCCGGGAACGCCGGGCTGAGCGTGGTGATGGCGCCGGTCGCGACGGTGAGCAGCTTGTCCGCGTAGCCCAGCTGGACGGTCACCCGCCGGCCGACCTCGAAGGTGGTCGAGTCGCTGTGCTTGAAGCGGAGGTTGACGTCGTCCCAGTTGTTCAGCGTCAGCTCGAAGCCGGACATCTCGCTCAGATCGCGATGCACGCGCAGGTCGATGATGTCGTTCTTGGTGGTCGGATCGAGCTCCAGCCCCTCGATGTCGACGCGGAAATCCGGCGCGTACCGGTCGGCGGGCGCGTTCTCGATGAAGCCGACGGGGGCGGTCATGAGAGCCTCGGCACGGTCAGGACCCGGCCGGGCCGCAGCTCACGCGGGTCGGTGATGCCGTTGGCACGGGCCAGCTCCCGCCAGGCGTCCGGTCGGCGGTAGACGGCGGCGGCGATGCTGCTGAGCGTGTCGCCACGGCGCACGGTGTAGCTCTTCTCCACCGTCGGCGACGACTGCGGCGATTCCATCGCCTGCACCGCGGCCTGCCGATACTCCTTCAGGCCGAGATCAAGCTTGGCGCGCAGCGGTACGCCGTCCGGCCGGAACAGCTGGTAGGTGATGTCCAGCTTCTCCAGCACACCGGTGAAGATCGGCCGCCCCCAGACGAACCGCACGATCGGCGGCGCGTGCTCCCGGCTGTCCGGGGCCATCAGGGCGCGCAGCCGGTCGACGTACGCGGTGCGGACGTCCTCGAGCGTGTCCGAGGTGTCGACCAGCGCCTCGATGGTCAGGGTCTCGCTGCCGCCGCGGACGTACTGCAGCGGGGGCGCGTCCAGGCCGGGGATCGGGATCTCGGCGAAGGTGTTGCCCTTGCTCAGCTTGTAGTCGGCCGGGTTGAAGCGCAGCGGAATGCGCCGCGCGGTCTCGTCCGCGATGAACGGCCGCACGATCTCCAGCCGGGCCGGCGCGGCGCCGCCACCCGCCGCGACGATCGGCGTGGTCAGCGAGACCGGCAGGGGAGAGGTCACGACCGAACCGTTCGGTCGCCGTACCCGCGCTCCAGCGCGCTCTGCTTGGCTCGTGCGCACTCCTCGACGTACGCCCGGTTCCAGGCGCGGATGTGCTTCGCGAAGAGCGCGGTGAAGACCTGGTTGTCGTTGCCCTCCACGTGGAAGCGCACCTCCAGGTGGTGGATCGTCACCGATGCCATGACCAACTCACTCCAACCTGCTCAGCCGCGCCACGGCGGCGTCCGGACCGACCTTGGTCAGCCCCTCGTGGGCGATCTCCAACTGCTCGATGGCGACCGCGTTCTGCTCCGCGTGCAGGTCCGGGCCGGTCCACTTCGCGGCCAGTCCGCCGCGGAAGGCCCAGGCCACCGCGGGTACGCCGTCGAGGCCGAGCAGCAGCACGGCACCGTCCCGGCGGGCGCCGAGCGAATCGGCGAGGCCGGTCACGTACCAGGACCAGAGGCCGGGATCGCGGACCACCCCGCGCTTGAGGGTGATCCGGTTCCAGGAGTGGCGCAGCGGCAGCTGGTGCACCGAGTCGTTGCGCCCACCCTCGGCATAGGCGATCACCTCGAGCTGCGCGCCGAGGCCGGTGACCTCCTGGAACGCCCCCGCCGCGACGAGCGGCAGCAACTGCGCCTGGGCCGGCGGCAGGTAGGCGTCCCCGGCGTCCAGCGTGACCAGGAACCGGAACTTCGGCAGCGGATCCAGCCGCTCAATCGGCGTCGTCATGCTGTGCCCTTCCTCATGCCTCGAGCACCTCCAGGCCGCGGTCCTGGCCGAGCACGAGGCGCAGCCGGATGAATTCCATCGGGCTCGCCGGTGCCACCTCGATGTCGCAGGTGACCAGGCCGGGATCCTGATCATCGGGGTTGTTCGAGCCGTCGCACTTGACCCGGAAGGCCTGCTCGGCGCGGGACCCGGCGAGCGCACCCGCCCGGAACGCGGCCAGCAGCACCGAGGTGACGCCGCGGACCAGCGCCAGCCGCAGCTCGGGACCGTTGACGTCGAAGACCAGCGGATCGGCGACCCGGCGGATCGCGCGCACCAGCAGATGCAGCAGCCGCCGGTGCGCGATGTACCGGCTGCCCGGGCGGTCCGAGAGGGTGCGGCCGCCCCAGACCAGCAGGCCCCGGCCCGGCGCGCAGCGCAGCAGGTTGATCGAGCCCTCGGCGAAGAGCCGGACCTGTTGCGGCTCCGGAAGCTGCGAGCGCAGGTCGACGGCGTCGAGCAGCACCGCGTTCGCCGGGGTGTGGTGCGCCCCGCGCTCGCCGTCCAGCCGGGCGATCAGCCCCAGCACGTGCCCGGAGGCGGGCACCGCGCGCAGCGGCCGGCTCACCCCGCCGAGCGGGTCGGGCACCAGAACCCCCGGGTGGTACGCCACGGCCGCGCCCAACAACTCCGGGTCGCCGGTGTCGAGCAGTCGCCGGACCCAGTCGAGCGTCTCCTCGGCGGACGCCCCGGGCGGCGGGTCCAGCACGGCCAGCCGGTCGTGCAGCGGCGCGACGGCGCCCAGCAGCGCGAGGACAGCCTCGTCCCGCTCCGCCTCGGTCAGGTCGCCGCCGAGGTCGGGCATCGCCACCAGCGCGGGCTCGGGCAGGTTCGCCTGGGCCTCGATCGCCGCCGCGTAGTCGAGCGCCCGGGGCGGCGCGTTCTCGCCCCCGTCGAGCACCACCTCCCAGCTCGCCGACAGCGGTCCGGTGGCCGCGGTAGCCCCGTTCGGCAGCGGGTCCCCGAGCGGTTCCAGCCGGATCAGCCGGGAAACGGCCACTCGCTCGGCGATCTCGGCCGGCGGCAGCTCGCCGAACGTCTCCGCCGGCTCGCCCGGCGCGGTGACCCGTACGCTCACCACCGGCCGACCGGCCAGGCTGCTGGCCCGGAACCGGATCGACACCCGGGTGTTCGTGGCCCAGTCGCCGGGGCTGGTCGCCACCACCCGGTAGGCCGCATGCCGGAACCCGCCCCGGGCCGGCGCGCCCGGTGCCCAGCCCGCTGCGGTCGTCTCGCCGACCGTCCACTCTGCCGCGGCGGCGACGGCCTCCGGCCCGGCGACCCGGATCACCCAGGCGGTCCGGCCGCCGTTGGCGAAGAAGCCCCGCAGCGCGTACGGCATCTCGGCCGTCCCGTCCGGCGCCCCGCAGGCCAGCAGCACCTCGTTGAGGCTCTCCACCCGCACCGGCACGCCGACCGGCCCGCGCGTGGTGCGCCCCAGGAAGGCGGCCACGTCGGTGCGGAGCGGGTCGGGGAGCGCGGGCGGCGGCTCGACGCTGAGCGTCACGCCGGGCAGCGAAGGCACGGTCATAGTCGCACTACGCGATCGTCAGGCTCTCGACGCTCAGCACGAGCGTCTCCATGGCGATCTCGTTCTTCCCCGCGGCCAGCGACGGCCCGGTGTACTTGGTCGGCCAGGCGCGGTCGAAGTTCCAGCGCATGACCTCCTGCCGGTTCTCGTCGAGCAGGAGAACCGAGCCGGAGGTGCGCCGGACCCGCCCGTTGAGGGCCTCGGTGACCCAGGTGAAGAAGCCGACGTGCCCGGTGACGCCCCGCTTGAGGGTGAGGTTGGTGAACTTCTTCAGCCCCGGGATCTTCCGGACGGTGATGTCCTCGGAGCCGGTGCGGTACTCGATCGGCGGTATCTCCAGTTCCAACCCGGACACCTCGGTGAAGGCGCCGCTGACCGCCACCCCGTCGTCGCTGACGTTGGTGACGATGACCTGGAAGTTGTAGCCGGCGTACGGGTCGTCCCGGATGACGGGCGGCATCGCTCTACCTCTCTCGACGGTTTATGGAAGGCCTCAGGTGAGCTGGCTCTCCCGCGTCTTCTGCTGGATCCGGAAGATCACGAATTCGGCCGGGTGCACCGGCGCCACCCCGACCACGCAGACCAGGCGGCCGTTGAGCAGATCGTCCTCGGTCATCGTGGTGCGGTCGCAGGCGACGAAGAACGCCTCGTCCGCGGTGGTACCGGCGAGCGCACCGCTGCGCCAGACCGTGCCGAGGAAGTTCTCCACGGTCTGCTTGACCAGGGCCCAGAGCGGCTCCGCGTTCGGTTCGAAGACCACCCACTGGGTGCCCTCGTCGATCGACTCCTCGATGAAGAGGAAGAGCCGCCGCACGTTGATGTACCGCCAGGCCGGGTCCGCCGAGAGGGTCCGCGCGCCCCACACCCGGTGGCCCTGCCCGGGGAAGAACCGCAGCGCGTTGATGCCCCTGGGGTTCAGCAGGTCCTGGTGGCGGCGGGTGATGTCCTGCGCGAGGCCGTCCTGCAGCCGGATGCCCCGGATGATCGCGTTGGCGGGTGCCTTGTGCACGCCGCGCTCGACGTCGACCCGGGCATAGATCCCGGCGATGTGCCCGGACGGCGCCACCTCGACGTCGCGCCCGCTGACCGGGTCGCGGGTGGACAGCCACGGGTGGTACAGCGCCGCGTAGCTGGTGTCGAACGGTTCCCGGAACTCCTGTATGCCCTCGATGCTGAGGTTGAGCTGCGGGTCGAGGATGGCGAACCGGTCCTTGAGGAACTCGCAGTGCGTGATGAGCGCCGACTGCACACTGCCGGCCCAGACGCCGGGCACCGCGCAGATCGCGACCTCGTCGATGTCCTCCAGCGCCACGATGCCGGTGCGGGCCCCGCTGCCGCCGTCCTCCCCGATGAAGTCGCCCACGCCGAGGCTGTCGTACGCGTCGTCGCCGTCCGTCAGCGGCAACCAGCCGCCGGCCGCCGGCGGTTCCGCGGGGTCGAGCGGCACGGTGGGAAAGAGGACTCCGCCGGTCGTGGGTGTCTGGACCGGGCCGTTCAGCGCGCTTACCCGCACCAGGTTCGACTGGCGGACCCGGCCGATCAGCCCGACCGGGTCCGCCGGGTCGTCGACGGTCGGGCGCACGTTGCCGAAGACCTCCTCGACGGCGTCGGCGGACCGGACGGCGACCTCGGCCTCGATCAACACCAGCCGCTCGTTCTCGAAGAACTCCGCGTCGCCGGGCAGCGGCTCCTCGAACGTGACGACGTCCGCTCGAACGTCGGTCACCTTCCGTACGGTGATCGCCTCCCCGCTGTCGAGCTGGATCAACGCGCCGCGATACAACCGTCCGCCGCCGGAGATGCCCAGCGAGCCACGGTTGCCGACCACCGCTCGGCGTACCCGCTGCACGGTGGTGCCCGACCGCCACTCGGGATGCGACGTCTGCCCCTCCAGGCTCAGCGTGACGACGCCCTCCTCGGCGGGGGAGGCCGTCACCTTGCGCCGTACGCCGTTGATCAGGACCCAGAGCGTGCCGGTCAGGCCGCCGATCTCGCCGACCTTCACGGTCGGGCTGTCCGCGGGCGCCATCTCCGTCAGCGCGGTGACAAAGCCGGCGCCCTCGCCGGCGTCCGCGAGCAGCGGCAGCGTCGCGCCGGCCGCCGGCCGCATCCGGACCTGCACGCCGTTGCCCCACCCGCCCGGGCTGACCGCCCTGAAGGTGACCGCCTCGCTGGGCGGCTCCGGCGTTATCACCCGCACGTAGTCGCCGCGGGACGCCTTCACGCCCTCGCGCAGCGGCGCGGCCAGGGTCAGCCGCAGCCCGGCCGAGGAGTATCCGGCGATCGTGGTCGGGTCGGTGACGGCCTGGCCGTTGTCGCCCCGGATCACCTCGACGGCCTGGCCCACGCCGCTGAAGCCGAGCAGGTGCCGCACCGTCAGTTCGGTGGCGTCCTTCGCCGCGTCCCGGGTCACCTCGCTGGTCAGCCCATGCACCAGGGTCCCGGCGGCGGATCGCGCCCCGCCGGCGGCCACCCGCTTCACGTAGAGCCGCTGGCCACCGTTGTCGAAGAACCCCTTCACCGACAGCGGGAACGTCCACCAGTGACCACCCTCGGCCGCGTCCGCGCCCCAGGCGCCGGCCGTCGGCGGCTCCGGCAGGAAGCCGCCGAACGTCCGCTGGAACTCCAGAAAGTTCGTGACGAGCCGCGGCTTGCCGAAGACCGGGCCGCGGTCGGTGACGCCGACGAAGCCGGCGGTGCTCGTGCCCACGCCGGCGATGGGACGCGGCCCCGCGTCGATCTCCTCCACGTACACGCCGGGGCTCAGATACTCAGGCATCGGTGCGACTCCCTACTGGCTGATCTCGATGACGTGGGTCAGGCCGAGGTCCGCGGGCAGCCGAATGCCGAGCTGTCCGGTGTGGCCCTGTCGTTCGGTGGCGGTGAGGGTGAACACCTCGGTGCCGGGCGGCTCGTCGCTGCCGGCCGACCGTCCCGACCAGCGCAGTGCCAGCCGGAACTCGCCGCCCGCATCGCAGAGGGCGCGCTCGCGCCAGGCGCCCAGCCCGTCGGCGCTCTGGCCGGTCGCCTCCACCAGCGCGTTGCCGACCGGCGTGCCGGCGCCGGCCCGGCGGACCAGCCCGTGCACGATCCGGGTGTTCGGCGTGTGGATGAACGTGCGGTCCGGCAGGAACGTCACGACGTCCGGCTCCGCGCCGACCTCGGGTGGGTGTTCGTCGTCATACGGATGGGCGACGAACTCGCGGCCGGTCTTCGCGGCGTCGAAGGGCTCGTCGTCCACCGAGTAGAGCGGCCGGTAGCCGGCGGCGGCGAAGCGCGCCCGGAACAGCTCCGGCTCGGCCAGGGCCGGCTCGCGTCGACGCCCCAGCCCCGGAAACGCGATCACCCCGCCGGGCGTGACCGTCGCCCGGACCTCGGCCGACTGCCACCGCGCACCGTCCCACCGATCGACCGCGACCGAGAGCCCGGGCACCGACCGGCGCCGCCGGAAGTCGTCAAACGGCACGAACCAGGCCGGGCTCACCAGCAGCCGCCGCCCTTGCGCGGTCAGCCGAGTCACCACCGGAGTCGGATCGGTCACGGACTCACCCCGGTCACCAGCGACCGGCTCACCACCGGACGGCCCGGCAGCTCCACGGTGGATTCGAGGTTGACCACCCGGACCTCATAGTTGAGCGAGAGCCGGAACGGCTTCTGCAGCGCGAACCAGACGTAGGACTTCTGGTCGAGGGTGAGCGGCGTCAGCGTGAGAGCCAGCGTGTCGGTGCTGCCCGCGAGCGTGCCGGTCAGCTCCGTACCGTCGAAGATCGCGTCGTCGTAGAGCACCTGCATGGCCTTGCCGAGCATCTGGTGCTGGGTAACCTGGTTGCCGCCCCAGGCGGTGAGCAGGTAGCGCAGCAGCAACGCCATCGGCGGCTTGCGGTTGGTCATCGGAGCGGCCCGGTCGGCCGGATCGGTCCGGGTGAACGGCCTGTTCCGCGAGGCCGTGTCCTCGGCGATCTCGTAGAGGAAGATGGTCAGCCGCGCGTCCTCCCGCGGTATCACATCCGACAGATCGTGCAGAACCGCGCGTGGTGGTGGCAGACCGCTGACGCCCAGGGTCTGCATGGCGTCGTCCAGGCGTCGCTCAAGGATCGAGGACACGTCACTGATCACGTTGAAATCGCCCACGGCCCCCCCATGAGTCGGCTCGGCCCGCTCGTCCGGCCAGAACCGTAGGCTGCCGGGCACCCACTTGACGCCGATGAAATCCCTAGGTCGGCACCCGAGGGTTTCGGACCCAGGGATTTCCCTGGCCTCAGGCCCGCGGTTCGCGGAGGTGGCCCTCGCCGACCAGCAGGGCGAGCTCGGCGCGGGAGCGCACCCCCAGCTTGCGGTACACGCCGCGGAGGTGGAACTCGATCGTCTTCGGGCTCAGGAACAGGGCAGTCGCCGCCTCGCGGTTCGTGGCGCCGCGGCCCACCAGCATCGTCACCCGCTGCTCCTGAGTGGTGAGTTCGCCCCAGTGCGCCGGCCGCGGCCCTGGATCAGCGGCCGCCGGCGGCCCACCGGCTCGTGCCGCGGTCGCCGCCGGGACCCCGCCGGCCGCGGGCTCCGGCGCGTCGGCATCCCGCGGGTCGTGCGTGGCACGAGCAACCCACGACGGTACGTCCAGCGCCTCGAACACCCCCCGCGCCTCCCGTAGCCGCTCGGCCGCCTCGTCGTCACGCCCTCGATCCAGCAACCATTCGCCGTGGCACAGCAGGCTCCGCCCCCGCTCGAACGCCGCGTCGCCCTCGGCGGCGACGGCCCGCCCGAACGCGGCCTCCGCCTCCGCCGGCTCCGTGGCGAGCAGCGCGGCGCACCGGGCCAGCGCTCCCGCGGGCAGCAGGGCGTCGGCCCGGTGCCGGCGGGCGGCGGCCAGCATCCGCCGCGCCTCGTCGCGGCGGCCGGCCCCGACCGCGGCCTCGACCAGGTCGGACAGCCACGGCTCGACACCTCGCTCTGGTGTCGCACCCGCCTCGACCCGGCGCAACACGCCCGCCAGCCGTGCGAAGGCGACCTCCGGCCGACCGAGACTCAGCTCCAGGCGTCCCGCCGCGGCGGCGATCGACGGGCCAAGACCGGCCACGCTCGAGGTGAGATCGAGATCGCGGGCTCGGGCCAGGTACCGCTCGCACTCGGGCCGCCGACCGCGGGCGGCTTCCAGCCAGGCCAGCACGGCCAGTGCCGGCCCCGCATCCGCGGCCTGTCCGTGCGGCGTGGCCAGCTCGGCAGCCTCGACGGCGGACGACCGGGCGAGCTCCCAGTCGCCGGTCGCCAGGGCCAGCTGCGCCTGGGCGACGAGCAGGCCCGGCAGGATGCCATGCGCGGTGACCGCCCGGGCCTGGTTTGTCGCGTCGTCCAGCATGCGCAGGGCCGTGCCGGTCTGGCCGAGCCGTCCGAGCAGCGCCGGCAGGTCCGCCAGCCACCACCAGCCGGCCGCGAGGGTCGGCGGCATCCCGAGGCCGCCCAGGGCTGGTAAGTCCAGTGTGTCCCCCAGGGCCGCGAGCAGCCCCCGAGCCTGCTCCAACTGCCCGTCCCGGGCCAGGACCGCGGCCTGGCGCACCACGCACGCGGCACGCAGCGGGGCGGGACCCCGCGCGGCCGCGTGTGCCGCCCAGCGGGCGTCCGAGAGCGCGGCCCGGCGCTCCACGGCGAGGCGGCTGGCGTCCAGCAGCATCGCCGCCGCCGCGTCCGGGTCGAGGCCGCGCACCCGGGCGGCCTCGCGGATCAGCACCCGGTGCGCGGCCGCCGGACGACCCCGGAGCGCGTCGTCGCGGGCCGTCGCGGCCAGCGCCCGGGCGCGTACCCGCAGGTCGTCGGTGAGCTCCGCCGCCCGGTGCGGCAGCTCGGGCCGGACCACCCCGGCCAGTTGCCACAGCTCCGCGGCCCGCACGCACCGCCGGGCCTGCGGCAGGTCGTCGCTGGTGAGTTCCGCGGCCCGGGCGACCAACTGCGCCGCCCGGCCGACCGGGATGCGGCCGTCGGCGGCCGTCGCGGCGGACTCGAGCGCGTCGGCGGTCGACTCGTCCGGGCCGAGGGCCGCGAGGCCGAGATGCCAGGCGCGGGCCAGCTCGGTGGTCACCGCGGCCAGGGCCCGGTGCGCGGCCCGCCGCGCGGCGACCGGCGCGTCCCGGTACGCCAGCGCCCGCACCATCGGATACGTGAACTCGACGCCTCGACTGTCCAGTTTCACCTCGGCCGCGGCCTCGGCCGGCTCCAGCGCGTCCGCGCACAGGCCCAGCGCGTCGAGCGCCGCCAGCGTCGGGCCGAGCCCGATCGGCCCCGCCGCCGCGGCCACCACCAGCGCGGCCCGCGTCTCCCGCGAGAACCCGGCGAGCCGCGGCCCGAACGCTCGCCGTACCCCGTCACCCACCGGCGGCGGGTCCGGCAGCGGCTCCTCGCCGGCCAGCTGCTCGCGGGTGAGCAGGCCCGGCAGCTCGGCCAGCGCGATGGGGACGCCGGCCGCGGCCTCGGCCAGGTCATCGAGCACCGCCGGGCACAGCGGTTCCGGGCATGACGAGCGCAGCAGCGCCCGGCTGGCGGACCCGTCCAGCGGCGTCACCCGCTGCGACGGCACCCCGAACTCGTGGACCTCGGTCGTCGCCAGCACGATGCCCAGCCGCTCGCGCGCCGTCCGCCGGGCCGCGAAAAGCAGCGCCCGTCGCGACGTGTCGTCCCATCGCTCCAGGTCGTCCACCAGCACCAACACCGGCGCCGAGCCGGCCGCGGCGGCCGCGGTGAGCAGGCCGAGGGTGCCCGCGCCGATCGCGAACACATCCTCGGCGGCCCGCGGTGACAGCGCGAACCCGGCCGCCAGCGCCTCGCTCTGCCGCGGCGGGAGGCCCGGCAGCCCGCCGAGCACCGGGCCCAGCAGCTCATGCAGCCCCGCGAAGGGCAGCGAGGACTCCGCGCTGACGCCCTGCGCAGCGAGCACGCGCAGGCCCCCCGCGCGGTCGGCGGCGTAGCGCAGCAGCGCCGTCTTTCCTACGCCGGCGTCCCCGATCAGCAACAAGCTGGCGCCGGTGCCGGCCCTGATCCGCTCGACCACTCGGTCGATCTCCCGGCACTCCCGCGAACGCCCTTCTAGTACGGCATCCCCCGTCCGCATGGACGCGAGTCTATATTGCGGGGGTCTGGTCCCCCCTGAAGGATTTCCGACAGATGACGGCCCGGGGGTGATGCCGCGCCGGCGCCGCGTCACAGTCCGAGGGGCTGTCTCGTCGTATCTACCGGGACGCCGTATGGCCGCATCCTTTCGGACCCGAGGAGAGACGACATGTCAACAGCCCAGGAAGCACGCAACAAGGAGACCTACCACCGCTTCCACGACGCCATCAACAGCGGCGACCTGGAGGTCATCGCGAAGGCGATCGACGAGTTCATCCACCCGGACGGTCGCTTCCATACGGCGGAGCGGAGTGACGTGACCGCGGTGCAGGCACAGAGGCGCGTTTGGGAGATCCTCCTGCGCGCGTTCCCCGACCTGCACGTGACGGTCGAGGATCTGCTCGCCGAGGGCGACAAGATCGTCGCCCGGCAGACGGTCACCGGGACCAACTCCGGTGCATACCGGGGGATGCCCGCGACCGGCAGATCCGTCACCTATCACGAGATCTTCATCGCCCGCTTCGCCGACGGCCAGATCACCGACCTCTGGGGAGTCGTCGACATCTACTCGCAGCTGCGGCAGCTCGGCCACATCGAGGCGTAATACCTCGTTGCTCAGCGGGGGCGAGGCCTGCAGACTGCTCGGATGCCTATGCGGATCGCCCTGGTGACCGGCGCCAACCACGGGATCGGTGCCGCCACGGCGCAGGCGCTGGCAGCGGGTGGCGCCGCCGTCGTGTGTGCCTACTGGCTGGTCGACGACCCGGTGGATCCGGGAGTTCCCGAGACCTACCGGGCCAACCGCGCGGCCAACGCCGACGCGGTGGTCGCCGCGATCCGTGACCGTGGTGGCGAAGCGGTGGCTGTCGCCGAGGACCTCACCGATCCGCAGGCACCGCGGCGGCTCTTCGACCGGGCGGAAGCGGCGTTCGGACCGGTCGACATCCTGATCAACAACGCCACCGGCTGGGTGCAGGACACGTTCAGCCCGCGCGATGCCGACAGCTACGGGCGGACGCTGCAGCCCGTCTCGGCAGCCACGTGGCAGCAGCAGTTCGCCGTCGACGCAATGGCGCCGGCCCTGCTCATCGCGGAGTTCGCCCGCCGGCACACCGCCCGCGATGCGACCTGGGGCCGGATCGTCGGCCTGACCTCCGGCGGTGAGCTCGGCTTCCCGGAAGAGGCCTCGTACGGCGCCGCGAAAGCGGCCCAGACGAACTACACGATGTCCGCCGCCGTAGAACTGGCCCCGCTCGGCATCACCGCGAACGTCGTCCACCCGCCGGTGACGGACACCGGGTGGGTGACCGACGCGGTCCGCGGCTTCGTGTCGCGCAGCGCCGCGCACGTGCATGTCGCCACCCCGGCGGAGGTCGCGGAGGTGATCGCCTACCTCGCCTCGGACGCGTCGGGCCTGATCACCGGCAACGTGATCACCTTGCGCTGAGCGGCGCGCGGCGGCGATCTCCCGATGTTGACCGGCGTGCTGCGCGTCCGGCAGCTCGGCCGTTGAACGGCTGGAGGACTCATGAAGGTCATCACCGCATCCGACCTGCGCGCCAACCTCGCAGACGCGTTTGACGCCATCGAGAACGACGTCGAAGACCTCGTAGTCACTCGCAGTGGGCGCGAGCCGATGGTCATCATGCTCAAGAGAGACTACGACGCGTGGCGCGAAACGGAATACCTGTCCCGTGGCGCCAATGGTCGCGAGCTGCGCCGCCGGATGGCAGAGATGGAGGCGGGCGACCGCTTCGAGCACGATTTGGCTGACCCTGACGTTGAGGTCCCTGCGTGAAGGCTTGTGTACCGCGTTGTGGATACCCACGGCGAGCTGGAAATTCTGTCCTGTCGCTACCATTACGCGGATCGGTAGCGACCAGCAGACCGGGGGGAGCGCCGTGCGGCTTCATGTGGGATGCGCGATGTGGTCGCTGAAGTCCTGGCAGGGACGCTTCCTGCCGCATCCGCTCCCGGCCCAGGAGCGCCTGCGGGCCTACGCCGGCTGGTGCACCGCGGTCGAGGGCAACACCACCTTCTACGCGACGCCGGCCCGCGACACCGTGGCCACCTGGGCGCAGCAGACCGATCCCGGCTTCCGGTTCGTGCTCAAGCTGCCCAAGGTCATCACGCACGAGCGGCGACTCATCGACGCCGCCGATCCGTTGCGGATCTTCCTGGACGCGATCGAGCCGCTCGGCCCGCGGGCCCACGCCCTCTGGATCCAGCTGCCGGGATCGTTCGGCCCCGCCGACATTCCGGTCCTCGACCGCTTCCTGCGCGGCCTGCCCACCTCCCACCGGTACGCCGTGGAGGTCCGCCATCCGGCCTTCTTCGACGACGACGGCGCGACGGCGTTCCTGGCGGGGGTGCTCGCCGCCGCCGGGGCCGAGTGGGTCCCCTTCGACACCACCGCCTTCTTCGCCAAGCCGCCGACCAGTGACGCGGAACGGGATGCTTGGACCAAGAAGCCGCGGCTGCCCCGGCGCTCGCAGGCCCTGACCGACCGGCCGATCGTGCGCTACCTCGGCCGCGACGTCACCGCGGAGACGGTCGAGGGCTGGCGGCACTGGGTCGACGTGACCGCCGGCTGGCTGCGCGAGGGCCGCTCGCCGACCGTGTTCGTGCATACCCCGGACAACGCCGACGCCCCGATGCTGGCCCGCCGCTTCCACGACGCCGTCCGGGCTCGCGTACCCGAGCTCGAACCGCTGCCGGAACCGACGCCGATCGAGCCGCTGACCCTCTTCTGATCGTCACAGCCGCCGGGCCGAGCAACCACCAACACCCCCGCCGCCCGGACCCGGCGGCACCGGAGAACAAGCGCCGGAGCAGTGCTAACCCCGGCCGGCCCAGGACTCGAGCTCCGCGAACCCCGCGACGAACGACGGGAGCATGGGGCGCAGGACGCCCGGGGCGATCGGCACCAGGCCATCGGTGTGGGCGCCGCCGGCGACCTGGCTGTAGCGGTGCAGGCCACCGCGGCCGGCGTCGGTGACCATGCGGTGGTAGACGTCGCCGTACGTCTTGGGCGGGGTCAGCGCGTCGAGAGTGCCCTGGATGCTGACCAGTGGGCGCTTGATCCGCCCGGTGAGGGCGACGCGGGCGACCGCCCGGTGCACCGAGGCCGGCCGGGTCGAGAGGTCGTAGTCGGTGTCGCAACCCGCCCCGGTGCCCTCGGCGCAGAACGGGGTGCCCGCCTGGGTGTCGCCGTCGTAGTCCGGGTCCAGTTCCTCGCGCGTGATCCGCTGGAAGAAGTCCCACTGGTTGTTGTAGTGGAAGGCCCAGAGGGCCTCGGATCCCGCGGGATAGCCGGCCGCGATCAGCTCGGCGTGGGCCCCGGGGTCGCCCGCGGCATAGCGGGGGTAGGCGCGCAGCGCGGGCGGGAGCGTGGTGAGCAGGCTGGTGGTCCTGGTGAAGATGAGGGCGTTCCAGTCCAGGCCGCCGGTGTAGAGGTCCGGGCGGTTCTCCAGCTGCCAGCGCACCAGGTAGCCCCCGGCCGACAGCCCGGCCGCGTAGGTGGCGCGCGGTGCCCGGCCGTAGTGGCGCGCGACTGCTTTTCCGGCCGCCACGGTGAGCTGGGTGACCCGCTGGTGCCATTCCATGATCGCGTCGCCGGGGCGGCGGCCGTCCAGGTAGATCTGCGCGCCGGTGTTGCCCTTGTCCGTGGCGGCGTACGCGTAGCCCTTGGCCAGCACCTGGTCGCTGATGATCCGGTCGTTGGCGAACTGTTCGCGGGTGGCGGGCGGTCCCGCCACCACGAGCCCGCCGTTCCAGCGGGCCGGCAGCCGCAGGACGAACTGGCTGTCGTGCTGCCAGCCGTGGTTGGTGTTCGTCGTGGAGGTGTCGGGGAAGTAGCCGTCCACCTGGACCCCGGGCACACCGGACGGGGTGACCGTGCCGGGGGCCTCCAGGCCGGCCCAGTCCGCCGGATCGGTGTGCCCGGACGGCACCGTACCCGTGGTGGTCAGGTCTGCCAGGCACGCGGTGATGGAGTGTTCGGCTCCCGGCACCCGTACCCCCGGGCAGTCCGCCTGTCGCGCGGCGGCGGGAACCGGGAGTAGGACGGCCAGCAGGAGCGGGGCCACGACAACGCTTCGGAGTGTCATAGGGGAAAGCTAGGAGCCGCAGGTCACCCGGGGTAAGTGCGAGACCGCCCGTAGCGCCGCAGCCGTTGGGCACATGACCTTCGGCACCCGCCGTGGCGGCCGGCGCCCTCCTATGCTGAGCCGGTGACGCGGTCGATTTCCTGGATTCCGCCCGTTCTCTACGGTGCGGTGCTGGCCGGTGGCGTCTACTACTCCGCGGTCGGGCCGGGCCTCACCTTGCGGACCGCCGGATTCGTTGGCCTGCTCGCCGTGCTCATCGTGCTGGACGCGCGGGACCGGCCGATTCCGCCCGGCCTGCTGCTGGCGCTGCGGATCGTGCTGCTCTGCGGGGTGGCGGCGCTGGATGCGTCCGGCCTGTCGCGGGTGTTGTTCGTGCTCGTCCCGTTCCTGGCCTTCTTCGCCTTCGGCCGGACAGTCGCCCTGGTGCTCGGCGTGGGTTGTGTCGCCGCGGTGGTGGTGGCGTTCGCCCTGTGGGTGCCGGAGTGGTACGTCCGCGCCGAGTACATCTCGGACCTGCTGATGTTCGCGCTGGGCATCGTGCTGGCGATTGCCATGGCCGCGGTCGCCACCGGCGAGCAGCGCGCCCGCCGGCAGCTGGCGGGGACCCTCGACGAGGTCGCGGAGCTGTCGGCGGCGCGGGAACGCAACCGGCTCGCCCGCGAGATCCATGACAGCCTCGGTCACCACCTGACCGCGATCGGCATTCAGCTGGAGAAGGCCGAGGCGTTCGCGCCCCTGGACCCCGCGACGTCCGCGCAGGCGGTGTCGAGCGCCCGCTGGTCGGCGGACCGCGCGCTGGCGGAGGTCCGTACCTCGGTGCGGACCCTCGGTTCGGAGTCCGGACCGGTGGAGCTGTCCCGGTCCCTGGCCGACCTCGTCCACCATCTCGACGGCGCGGCCGGGCGGGTGATGCTGACCGTCACCGGCCGGGAACGGCGGCCGTTGCCGGTGCTCTACCGGGCGGCCCAGGAGGGCCTGACCAACGCCTGCCGCCACTCCGACGCGGCCCGGATCGGCCTCACGGTCGCCTACGACGACCGCGGCGCGCGCCTGACCGTCAGCGACGACGGCCGGGGATTCGACCCGGCCGAGGAGGGGTTCGGGCTGTCCGGGCTGCGGGAACGGGTCCGCCTCGTCGGCGGCGCCGTGGCCGTGGCCAGCTCACCCGCGGGCACCGAACTCACCGTGGAGGTCCCCTGGTGACCGCGAACGCGAACGTCACCGTCTTCGTCGTCGACGACCAGGATCTCGTCCGCGAGGGCATCGCCGCCCTGCTGGGCCTGCAGCCCGGCATCGAGGTGGTAGGCAGCGCCCGCGACGGCGCCGAGGCCGTCGCGGCCGTGCCCGGTTGCCGGCCCGACGTGGTGCTGATGGACGTGCGGATGCCCGAGCTGGACGGCGTCGCGGCCACCGCCGCCCTGCGCCGGCTGCTGCCCGCCTGCAAGATCGTGATGCTGACGACGTTCGACGACGACGAGTACGTCACCCGGGCGCTGCAGGCCGGCGCGATCGGCTACCTGCTCAAGAACCTGCCGGTGGCGGAGCTCGCCCAGGCCGTCCGCCTGGCGCACGCGGGCGTCGCCCAGTTCGACTCGGCGGTCGTCGGCCGGCTGGCCGCGGCGCTGCCGGCCGCTGACGTCCTCACGCCCCGGGAGACGGACGTGCTCCGGCTCATCTCCGTGGGCGCGAGCAACAAGGAGATCGCCTCCCGCCTCTATCTGAGCGAGGGCACCGTCAAGAACCACATCTCGCGCATCCTGAGCCGCCTCAACCTGCGCGATCGCACCCAGGCGGCCCTCTACGCCAAGGACAACGACCTGCTCTGAGCATCGGCCGGGGTCAGCTCGCCGTCAGCCGGGCCCGCTCGCGTGGCTGGCCCACCTCCGGGCTTGCCGGCGCCAGCCCGGGCCGGCGCCGGGCCCGGTGCCACCGCCGGATGCTCAGCGCCCAGCGCAGCAACGTCCGCGGCCCCGCGCTCTGCGTCGCGACGTGCAGCAGATACCGCCACATCGGATACTCGCCGCGCCGGTTCGACAGCGCGTACGAGAACTGCTTGGCCGGCAGGTCCACGTAGTCCGGCACCCGCTCGAACCATTCGCTGCTCGCCTTCGCCGCGCGCTGCAACGGGGCCAGCGCCGTCTTGCGGCGGTGTTCGTAGCGTTCCAGCGCCACCGCCAGGTCGTCGTCGCCGGACACCGCGTCGGCCAGGGCCATCGCGTCCTGCATCGCCAGTTTGGTGCCGGAGCCGATGGCGAAGTGGGTGGTGTGCGCGGCGTCGCCCATCAGCACCACGTTGCCGTGGTCCCAGCGTTGGTTGGTGAGCCGCCGATAGTTCAGCCAGCCGGTGCCGCCGACCTCGGCGCGGTGGTCGACCAGCGGCTTTCCGCCCAGGTGGGCCGCGAAGATCTCCTGGAGCCGGGCGCAGCCCTCGACCGCGTCCAGCCGGTCCAGGCCCAGCCCGGTCCAGGTCTCCGGCGTGCATTCCACGATGAAGGTGCTGGTGTCGGAGTTGAACGGGTAGGCGTGGTACCAGATCCAGCCCGCCGGGGTCTCCTCGAAGCCGAACGTGAAGGTGTCGAACACGTGCGGGGTACCCAGCCAGATGTACTTGTTGCTGCCCACCTCGATCTCCGCGCCGAAGTGCTCCGCGTACCGGTCGCGGATGCGGCTGCCGGCGCCGTCGCTCGCTACGACCAGGTCGGCGTCGGGGACCTCGGTCAGCTCCTCGCGGAAACTGACGTCGACACCCAGCTCCAGCGCCCGGGCGACGAGGATGTCCAGCAACTCGCGCCGGCCCAGGCTGAAGCCGTACCCGGCCAGGTGGGTCACGGCCTTGCCGGTGGCTCGGACCTCGTACTCGTCCCAGCGGCAGGCCGCCTGCGAGATGCGTTCGGCGCTGACCGGGTCGTAGCGGAACAGGTCGTCGAGCAGGTCGTCCCAGAAGACCACGCCCCAGCCGTACGTGACGCCGGCCGGGTTGCGTTCCAGCACGGTGATCTCGTGTGCGGGGTCGGCCAGCTTCGCCAGTACCGCGAAGTACAGGCCGGCGGGTCCGCCGCCGATGCAGGTGATGCGCATGCCGTGCTCCTAACGGTAGGGCGGGAAGGTGGCGGACAGGTCGTCGGGATCGGCGCCGGGCCGGCGGTCGGCGACCAATTGCCGGTACACGGCCGGATCGGTGACCACCCGCCAGGTGTGGAACGGGTGCCGGCCCGGGGAGAAGCCGGCCTTGTACGAGAACAGCGAGTCGTTCATGCCGCCCTTGCCGCCGCCGAGGTGGAAGACGGTGTCGCCGCGGCTCTTGCACCACCGCCGCACCTCGTCGTACAGCAATTCGTCGGCGTAGCGTTTCGGGGCCCGCCGGGTCGACGACACGTATCCGGTGGCGATGCCGTCGTGCTCGAAGAACGTGTTGCCGCCGACCACCTCGTCACCCTCCAGCGCGACGGCCAGGTGCATCCGGTCGCCGACGGCGTCGTGCATGGCCGCCAGGTGCTCGCGGGTGAAGAAGTAGTAGGACGACGCGCCGACCCGGCGCATGTTGTCGTGGTAGACGGCCACCCACTCGCCGAGCCGGTCCCAGTCGTCGAAGACGATCCGGGTGCCGGCGCGGCGCGCGCGGTTGATGTGGTTGCGGTGGTCGCTGCGGGTCTGGGCCCACATCTCGTCGAGGCTGACCGTCAGGTCCATCGAGACGGTCTCGCCGTGCCGGACCAGCGCGCCGAAGCGCCCCAGCGTCGGCAGCGGCGCATCCAGCAGCGGGTGCATCCGGACGAACACCGTCACGATGCCCTCGGCGCGCAGCGTCGCGATCATCGCGGTGCAGGCCCGCTCCCAGAAGGCGGCGTCACCGGTGCCGATCGGACCGGGATACCCGTACGGGGACAGCGCGTCGCGCAGCTCCGAGCCCGGCACGTCGCGCAGGATCAGCGGCATCAGCAGCCGCCGGCCCTCCTCGGCGTAGTGGAACGCGGCCGGCGTGCCGCCGTAGAGCTTCGCGTCGAGCTCGACGTACGCCGGTTCGTGGTACATGTCGTGCGGGGTCTGCTGCAGCGCCTCTTTCCATTCGCGCGCCGTGGGTTCCAGCAGCGAAGCCTTCATGATGATGTCTCCTTACGGCCGCAGGATCCGGGCGTTGAGCGCCATGTTCGCGGCGAACTGATCGTTGACCACCTGGTGCTGCTCCAGCCGCTGCTGGACGGCCGCGTCGTAGCGGCCCAGCTTGACGAACCCGTCGGAGAACCACCCGTTGTCGGAGCCGGTGCCGTCCACGAAGTTGCGGTAGGTCCGGCCGCCGGGCCAGATCACCTTGGTCAGCAGCGCGGAGAAGGCCGCCATGTCCGCGTCGGTCCAGCCCC
>Ga0307515_10002506_pt1 | contig 39802 bp, 36 predicted proteins | sample 17_EM_MG_FD_194513 | JGI IMG/M metagenome (GOLD analysis project Ga0307515, IMG submission 194513) | Populus trichocarpa ectomycorrhiza microbial communities from riparian zone in the Pacific Northwest, United States - 17_EM | ecosystem: Host-associated > Plants > Roots > Unclassified | place... | reverse complement strand
TGAAATTCACCAGATCTTCAGGTGAACTTCACCGGGCCTTGCATCACCACATTTCGTGGTGAAACATGTGGTGAGATATGTGGTGTGTTTACTGTGGTGAAATTCACTATATACATTTCGCTCAGTGACATATTTTCGGAGCACCTGCACCTCCTTTGCGAGCCCTCTTCTTACCACGGGTCCAAGTGAAATGTATGCATATGGTTCCATGCCGTTCCTCTTGACATCGCCACCTGCGCGCTACAAATGTGTCAACAAGTATCTTGACTTCCCCATTAGGACCGCGCGTAAACCCATTAAGCCCTCCTTGTACAAGTTGCCATACATGTATTCAGGCTTAAGCTTCGACTTCTGAGGTCCTTCCTCGTCAGAATTGTCACCATCGATAATCACCCGAGCCGTTTCTGCGTCCGTCTTGAACCTGGACACCTCTTGACCGAGCTTGCGGCGCCTCTTGACTTGAAGAGCTAAGAGCCGTCCAAGTTAGGTCTCATGACAAAGTCGTGCAAAAGAGTAGGAGTGCTCACAGATGAGTCCATGTGCACCAACACCCTCGAGTAGATCCATCAGGTCGTTGCCATCTGGACGCAGACGAGCAGTGCTATTCGATCTCTTCAATGCACTCTTTAGGGGCCGCTTAGGTTGAGCGTTTCCTTGAGCTCCCTCCTCCGAATCGATTTTGCTCTCGCTTCCATAAAAGACATCCTCAAAGGCATCTCCCTTTGCGTTCGGTCGACTCCTGTTATATTAATGTATAAGTTGAATTAGATGCGAGTGCGGACGGAACGCACTTCCTCATCGGTCTCTCCCGCAACGGCCTTCTTTCGTTTCGTGCGTTCTCGTCGCTTCTTGATGTTAACAGGGATTTTGCGCCCATCCTCCATATCGGTGGTATACTGTGTGATGCGGTGTTATCCAAAGGATCGAATCATGCGCTCAAGAATATGTCGGATCTCGACCTAAGTCAAGAAAGACGGCTGAGTAAGAACCTGAGGAGACAATAAAAAAGGACAACGCACCTTGAGCACGCGATGTGTTGTCAGGCACCCAATCAGCCCCCGAACTATATCCCCGAGTTGGGGCTGGACGACCTCCGCGGGGAGATTATGCACACAAAGCGTGACAAAACCAAGAACAGCCTTGACAACTTCACGACTTCTTGTAATGACAAGGGGATTGACGGCGTTGAGAATCGACGTGAGGTACTCTGGTGAGAGATCATCTGCACCAGGCAGTAGTTAGACTCTACCTTCATCGAACGAACATGACGTAGCGTACTCTTGAACTCGAAAAGTACCCGAGAAAGTGTAGTCACTCCCATACCGATCGTATGACCCTTCTCCACAGTGAGACACATCGACCTCATGCCCACTACCCCGTCGCTCACATCGAGCACTCTGCCACGAACCACAACGTCCACAACTTCGGCCTTCCACACGATAGGCAGATACGGCGCAAGGAAAAGCAAAATGTCAAGCATTTGCAGCGCCGTCTTCACTTTGCCCTCCTTTTCCTTGGGCTGGGAGACTTGAAGCTAATGACCCTATAGTTCCGGTCGGGCAAATGACAGATCAGACAGATTGGAAATTATCAGTGCCTCACCGCAGTCATATCATATGAGATGACAGCTGTCAAATCATATACAGGGTGACGGGCTTGTGGCTTTGGATGGCCTTGTAGTAATTTTTTATCTAAAAATAAAACCAAAAACTACCGACTAGAGTTGATTCTTAGTGGTTTGTAGTCGTATTGTTAGAGAAAAATGTAAAAATCATATTCAAATTGAAAGTTCGAGCATCTAATTTCGATTCTACTTTTCAATAGACGCATACCCAGTGACGTTGTGACTAAGAGGTTGCGTTCTTCGGTCTTTCTCGTTGGTTTTCGGGCATGTACGGTGGTTCTCGTGCCTGATGTGGTCATTTGCCCACCGAACTGTTTGACTCATCTGCCTCTCTGCATTCTCAACCCAACGGAGTGACCCTTGGTCGGCCTGTGAGCGAAGGATCCGGAGTGCCTGTTCAAGTGAGTCTGCCAAATTATTAACTCGCTCCCATCTTGTCAAAGCCTGTGGGTTGATTAGGGCATGCAATTCACCATGGTATAAAAAGAAGTCAGCGCACCTGAGAGAAACCATTTGGATTGCTTTCGCGTAATAACCAATCGGAGCCTGTGTTTGTAGTTCGGGAGGGGGAGGGAATATTCTGGTGGAAATTAGCGTCGGTACATTGGGTAGTACTACATAATGGTAACTCACTAGGTTTGAGGAGGCCAGGCCAGGAAGCTCACTAGCTGGTTGTATTCTCGTGAGCCAGGAGTAATTGCCGAGGGTCTCTGGTGCTTGTGCTTGTGCTTGTTCTTCAGGAGGTAGGAGCGCATGAATATCATAGAATGGTGGAGTGTGGTGCCGAACAACCGATGTCCACCAGATGGGCCCCAGGCGGGGCAACTTTTGGACAAGATGTTTGCACAAAAGATATGAATGGTACTTCTGTGCTCCACAAGAGCAAGTCCACTGGTAGATATCAGTGTTGTACTCGCCCTTGATATCACAATCCAGAAGGTGCAGCCATGCCTTCTTGATCGGGGCTTGCTCTCCAGTTAGGGCAGCAGCGCGTCCCTGTCATGGGTTATACACGAACGCGATAAACTTGACCCTGTATAGTTGTAGCGCTTGAGTGACAAGGGCGTAGGTCGCGAAGTCAACGCGAGGACGATTGTACATGTAGAGGACCATACGCTTGAAGTTCCGCCACATAGCCTCCACAAGCATGGTTGTGCGTTTCCGGGGAATGGATAATGGGTGTGCTGACCTTGCCCAGAGTTTCCATTTGTCGGGTGCATACCAATTGGTCCACAAGTACGCCCAGACCTCACACAATTCATTGTTCCTACAATGGAGATATGCTTCATAAACTGCATCACGGTGGATTTGTTGAGCAGTACGGGTTTCTCCATGATGTTCGGGCAACATCGGATGCTGACAGAAGTGCTTTGCAAGGAGACGGAGGATTGAGAGGCGGTGTGGAAGTGGACAGAACTCATATCTCGTGGTGTTCTTTGGTACTTGCTTCTTTCGCCCTTCAGTTGGCTTGGCTTTGGAGGTGAGTGGCGTTGACTTGCTCACGGACCCAGTGCTATGCTTCCCTCGCATGGAATTTGGGACGTAGCTGCCATCCAAATCATTCCCATCACCATCACTGTCAGAGTCCTCCTCTGAGTCGTCGTCCACATCCTCTGGAGCCTCATCCCGTTCCCTTGCTAACCTTGTTGCTTGGGACATGATGTCGATTTCTTCATCAGTAAGTGCTTCTTCATCTTCATTATCAATCGTTGAAACTTCAGAGGGCAGTGGCTGATTTTCATCTTCGTATTCCTGGAGGTCTCCCGCTGCCTGTTTGCGGACACACCGCACCAATCCATCCTCTGCGCCACTCCCGTCATCCTCGCTGGTAGTTCCTGAAACCTCTTCCACCTCTACTGTCACCGGAGCATTGCTTGGAGCCAGGGCCAGATCTGACAGATTCCGGTCCTTGTGCATGCCAGTGTGGCCCAATCGACCTATGCTCACCTTAAGGGACGGTGTATAGACAGGTGGGCATCCATTTACAAGGAGCCTAACTGGACGCAGTGGCCTCTCGGGTGGGAACTTGATTGTAACCTGCAGGTAAGTCAGCATAATGTCATCGTCATTCCATCACTTCAACACAAACCTGGTCCTTTGCACTCATTTGTCCTACAGGTAGAAATGCGGTGTTGATGAAACCAAATTGCTGCTTGGCCTCTTTGGAGTCATAGCGGGCAGGGGCTCCCTGGCTATTGGCGAGACGACGCTTAACTGCTCGTAGAATATGCCATAGGCATAGCTGGTGCTTGGCTGACGGCCACACATGATCCAAAGCGTTAATCTCTGACTGATCCTTGTCAGAGAGGGTGAACTCTGGCATGATTCCACGGTTTTTCAATGCAGTCATCCACTGGATTAATACTGTCTCCTTTGTGTGTGGTGGTGCGTCCGCGTCGGTGAACACAAAGAGATATGACAGTGGGAGGCCTTGCCCTTGCATGTCTGCCATACCACCAAATAACTCCATATTATTCTTATTCGTGTTGACTGTAATGTATGTTAGAGCTGAGCCCGATATATGTAGTTTCACCTACATGTCGAGTCAACTAAGAATGTGTCGGTATGACGTGCCCATCCAGCCATAAAGTCCGTCACCACGAATGCAAATGCTCGCGAACCAGGTACAGGTTGCATCTCCACTGCCTCAATATATTCCCCCGCGCCATGCTTTTGACAGTATTCACGCGCAGACTCAATGGGATCATCGGCCAGCCGCCAAACGTCACTGCCCATTCGTGCCCATTGGTAACGTACGGCCTTCTGCGTGAATTTAATGTCCATTCCACCCTTCGTGTCTTGTAGAATTTTCCGAAATATCTGATACCGGATATTCAGTCAACTCAGCTAATTCAGATGCAGACCACATACAGTTGTTGGTCCGAGATCGTGCTTCTCTGCAATAAAATCAAGCCATTGGGAGGGAATGCTGATGTTGTTATAGGGCTCATGATAAATTTCATGGGTGAGCGAGACTTCACAGAAGCCGGGACAGTGCGAGATGGAAAGTACGCCATGACAATCATATCAGGTCATGCGGCGGACATCCCTTGCTTGAGCAGAATTGATACATTGCCGCTTCGGTTTGTTGTTTGTTGTTGCTGCTGATTGGCAACACTCATACCACAGCTGGACAGAGCCACCCTTCCGGATATACTGAGTCTTGTATCTATATTATAGAACTATTTGTCAACGATGGATGCGATTTGCGTTGTATTCTGAATCTACGAACGTGAATCTATATCCGGTTACCTCCCAAACTCGCCCAGCAATGACCTCAGCAATCTCTTTGATATTCCCCGCCATTCCTTTGGTAGTGACATGGGCAGAGCAGTGTAGACTGCCATCGGAATCTCGATTCGCTAGTAGGGCCATGAGTTGGCCTTGGTCGACAAGCAGCACAGAACCATCGATGCAAAGGGATGTAGGCTCTTCAGTATTGTGCTTGCGCTTCCTATTTTGACGTGATAATCGGTTTCGGAGGGTGCATGGGGTGCATTTGGAAGTTGGATCACCCTGCTCGCCATATCTATCGCTTTTAACGCGTATCTCAAAGTCACTCAATGGTTTGAGTTGTCGACAATCGTGGCAGCGGTGCAGCGGTGCATCCATGGGAAGTCAACAAGAAGCGGGGTTTAAGAATCAGAGTTAGAGAAGCGGGGTTAGAGAAGCGGAGTTTGAATTGCAGAAAATGTACACCGCTCGCTTGCACCAATGGTATAAAGTAATATTTAATTCATACGAGGATGCAAGTCCCAATTTATTATATTCATATTCATACTAGTAACCTGTACTGTGTATGTATGCGGAATTTGATAAATCGCCACCCCCCTCTCACCCTGAGGTGTAAGGCGCCCAAAAAAAAATTTAATTAGCGTATACTAGGCGCTCTCTCTAGTTTTTTTATTCTTTTATTTTTAGATAAAAAATTACTACAAGGCCATCCAAAGCCACAAGTCCGTCACCCTGTATATGATTTGACAGCTGTCATCTCATATGATATGACTGCGGTGAGGCACTGATAATTTCCAATCTGTCTGATCTGTCATTTGCCCGACCGGAACTATAGGGTCATTAGCTTCAAGTAAACCACAACACCACAACCGCAGCACCTGACCACACTGTAACAATACCAACGTTGACTTATCTGTCCACCTCAGCGACGTATCCTGTCGAATATTCTATACAATATGTCAACCCTCGCATCGTCGGCATCCTCTCCACTCAACGACGGGCTGTCGGTGCCTCTGGAGGGCCCCAGTGTAATCTCCAGACATGCCATCATGGCATTACAGGGGCTCCATGCTGCGCTAGGTGACGCCTCGGTCGGTAAATGCTCGTTGTTGGCTCGACTTACCGACCAACGCTTTTCGACCAACCCGAATGCCACTGTTAGTGCATGCTCGTCCATCCATACGCATCCTATGGTGTCTTGGGTGTCCTTGGCTACTGGGAATGGGAGGATGACGACGCCCAGTTTCTTGATAGCTCGGTGTGGAATCTGGAAGCAAATTGATATCCATTCCGGGCGAAGGAAGACAAGACTGTCAAACTACAATATGCGTGTTCGATCTTCACCTCGACTGTTAATTTCTAGCCGTGCGAAGGTCGTTGTTTACTCAATCACGTGCTCGCACTATCGTGGAGCAGCCGGCGCGACGACGTAACCTCACGCGTCCTTCTTGCAGGCAAAAGAATGGCGCAAAGACGTCCGTGCACGCGCCGACCCGAACCTCCTCGTAGCGAACAAGTCGACTTGGTTCCCGGAGGAGGGGAGAGTGCGAACGCCTGCAGCACGAACGCGAACACTCCGGTGGCTTTCAGCACTGGAGAAGGATCGGAAGCGATTAGCCTATGCGATTGGCGTAGGAGGATGGGCCACCGCTGTATGAAGACAATCATCGACATGGTGAACGGGGCCGTGACTGTGTTTGACTGGGTTCAAAACTGGGCGCCCACGCATTGGAACCGCTGGAACTCACCCACGGTGCCCATGCCTGTCGAATCAATCAGTCGTTGTCATTACGGTTTCATACCAGTGGACGATGACTCGTGTGCGAGTTAGGTACTGTCCCTGAGAGCGACACCTGATGTACCTGTGGAGTTCGTGAGGTGAGCTACCACGATGAAGAATGGAAAAGGAGGGCGATTAGAACCATCATGTGCGGTAACGCGAAGGAACTGGTAGCAGGAAGGACGGAAGAATTCTGTGAGCAGCAGGGGTTTCGGATTTTCTCGTCCTACACTCACCGTCATCGAATGGAGTCGCCTAACGACTCGTCGGTGTGGCTACCAACGGCATCCGCACCATGCTTCGCGACTATAACCTCCCGCCACGCTTCTGGGCTGAAGCAATGGCGATATTTCAGGACACCAACGAACACGAACGAGGGGACAACGCCATATGAGCGTTTTTATGGCACGAACCGGACGTAGAACACATACGTAACCTCGGGTGCGTTACACTACCCAAGCAGGCGCTACGGAAGCTGGACGATCGGGGAGTGGGGGACAAGTATGGGGGTGGTTAAGCGTCTGGATCCCACAGATTGGAGTTATGGAGAGCAGGGACGTCACACTTTATGAGGGGACCGCTTCCGTGCTGCCTGACGACGGATCCGCCGCGGAGGTCCAAGATATAAACCTGCCGAAATTGACCCAACCACCAGCGACAATGAAAGGTCAACGCCGCCGCCGGACGGGAAACTTACATTTCGTATACTCACCCTGGCGCACTTAAACCCGTTCCGTCGCTGACTGAAGACCTCGCTGACGATATCCCAGCCAACCTAACTTAGCAGGAATCAGGGCGACGAATTCCCTCAGGGCGTGGGCAAGCTCATACTCTTCCATCGCATTTTACTCGACCCAGCCTCGTGCGCCGCGCTGGAGGGCGGGGTGCACTCCTTGCCTTCGGAGCATTTGAAGAGCCCGGTCCAGTGCTCAGGCCTACGCCGTCGGCCCCTGACCTTAGACAATTCAAGACGCGCGCGACGCAACCAATTGAAATCGAAAATATGCGTCACTTACGCGTCTTTACAACAGCCCCATGTCCTCTTAACACGACTATCATCACGCCACGTTGGGTTTTCCACTGGAACCTCGAGAATGGCTCACTCGTCAAACACAAGGCACGCCCAGTAGGACGAGTATTCGTCCAGGCTTTCGGTGTCGACTATCAGGATGCCCACCTATATGCCCCGGTGATGCGACTCGAATCTTTTTTCGAGATTATTGCCTCGATGGCCGCACTATCCGACCTAACTCTCCGTTTATTTGATGTATCAGCTGCGCATCTGTACGGGGCCATTGACGGAGAGGTCCACATGGTGTCACCCTCAGAATACGGAGACAGAAGTTCTGTTCTGCAAGGGGATGGGCTGCGTCCTAGGGCAGAAACACATGTGTATTTAACAACTTTCAATTATATACAAATAATAAGAGTTTATACGAGTTTCCGCAGCTGTGCGTGGCCGGCGGGTGTGCTCGTCGTTGAGGAGGGGAGGAGGGGGAGACGAAGTCCACCTTGTATCTCCGACTTGGCGGACGAATCACAGAGCCGCCAAATGGAGGCACCCAAGTTTGGACTCTATCGAATCCACTCTCAACCTCGTGCTCCGGCTGCCGCGCAAATCCACTTCGAAAGCTGTTTTGCATATTAGTATGAGTTGAGAATGTAGTCATAGACGAGAATAGGGCGTACAGCTTAACATATCTCGTTCAGTTGCCATATATCGTAAGGTAGGCGGCGTCACAAAGGCGCGAGCACAGCCACAACCCAGATGGGACCTTTACTGCTCGTCGAGGCCGCTCCCTGTAGTTGGAATAAGAACTGGAAAATATGTAGATCTTTATAATAAAAGCTTCTCTGGAGTCAAAGTTGTGCCCGCTGCACTCGTTCGGTGTCCATAATAAAAATATTGTTGGCCAGCCCAACAAATGTTTTTGTATTTTTAGGCGAAAGATGTCATTTGGGAGATTTTGGTCCTCCAGACTTTTATTTTTTGAAACAAGGTCACGTGATCTTGCTTTGTTTCCTCATTAGGCTGCATGCTTGCGGCGAAGAATAATCCACATGCAAACTGCCCCAGAAAAGGGTATGGAACATCCCAAAAAGTCAACAGTATCCCAACGATGCAACCTTTCAAGGGCGATGACCCACAAGCATCATAAAACTGCCCCCGATCAGGCTCCTGAAGAAACAAAGAAAAGCATAAAACCCTTAAAAATTGTCAAGAAAGAAGGGGTTTTGATCAAGGGTGATGATGAGTGGATCAAGGATACTCAAGGAGAAGCCTGGGGAATGAGCAGCGACTCATCCTTGATCACTTTGCTTGATGGCGAGGAGGAGGACAATACCTACACATCCAATCAGCTTTATTTCAACATGGTACCTTCCAAAGGAATAGCCGATTGGTATGAATCAGTCGCCGAAAAAATGGCCTCGAACAAACGGCCTCGCCACTACTCAGGCAACTCACGCACGAGTAAATGGAGAGCATCACAAGATGCAAAGTGAAATGGACAGACTATACTGGATCTATTAAAGCCTGCTGTAAGTACACAAACCCAAGGACAAATTCGTCATGGCTGACACTCCCAAGATCAAAAAAAGGCCCATAGAAAATGAATGAATCGAGTACACAATAGTGAGCGATGGCTCTGATATTGAAGAAATCACACCTCTTGCCATTTCAAACGACCTGGCAGAGATCCCAACACAATAAGTAAGCAGGAGCATTTGCATGCTGATCACATTCTCTAGTTACTCAAACCGGTCTGGTAGGCTTATGAACAGCTACTGGGCTGGATTGGATGGGCCACAGGCGGTTTGGACCTGCAAGAAGTACTGTGGTCACTGCACATTGCCACCAGCTGCAATTGAGGAGGCCAGAGCACACATCCGAATATAATTAAGATAATTACTTCATTGAAATTCTATGCTAGCTACATATACAAAAAAAAAAATCCGGCTCGAGATTTTGAACCACTGAGGCTGGGTGTGGCTGTGCTCGCGCCTTTGTGACGCCGCCTACCTTAGGTGCCTCGTAGCAGCGACTCGATGCAAAGTTAGAAACGGGCGGCTTGTGTTGAGATAGACGATGTGGATATGGAGCGCGTAACGAGTGTGATAGCGAGAGGTGTTCCGGCGACGAGCGGACGTGCCTGACTGGGCATTACACACGGAAAATGTAGAGATCGTGTCGAGTGAGTGAGAGGGTAAATGACGAAAGAAAGTCTTAGTGTATGTGCTTCACCAAATCGTAAAGGATACTAGGGACCGATTGGTGACTTTGGGTAATAAAATAGAGCTCAAGCGGTGGCAGCTTGGTCATTTCGGGAGTTGGCGGAGCAATCACATGAGGCGCAGGCTTCCGAACTCTTGGACTCGAGACGCCTATTTCCTCTGTCCGAATATGGCCTCGAATTATTCAGGATAGCGGCTGGATCGATCGATAGGCTTTGCTGCCACTCTACCAAACCGCAAAGCAAAGCGAACCTGCGACATTATCCATGGCTGTAGGTTCTCTCCCTTCGTCTTAGCACCTTAGCAAGACCACTAGATCTTCCTAGTTCCTATAGGTCATGTTCGAGAAGCAACGAGTCGTTGTTGACCTGCCTCAAGTCGCCTTCATTCTATCTCAGTAGTGACGTTCGTTCGCTCCTCCCACACATATTTCAAGACCGGATTACCAGGCCACCCGCTCAAGCTATACAACTCCACCACTCTCCCCTTCCGTCCTTCGCCACTCCTGCCTGGACAGTCGCGCTCGAATTGCCCACCTCACGCTGCTCCTTTACTGGCGTTCCCAAGCTCTGCGACGCTCCTTGTAGACACCTATACTCACTGGCTGCAATACATCAATGTTCGCGTCCGCTTTCATTCGGATCCTTCATCCTCTCACGACAACAAATTGGTGGGGTGCAGATACCACGGTGTCTTAAAGACTAAGTCGGTTGTTGGATTGGTGAAAGAGTGGTATATAATCAACGTAATTGGTCAACACAGAGAATGCACAAGGACGAGAACAAAGAACAAAGACTTGTTTCTTGAACCGAACCACAACACCACAACCACGGCACTTGACCGTGCTGTAACAATACCAACGTTGACCTATCCGCACACCGCAGCGATGCAGACTGTCGAATATTCTGTACAATGGTCGGCATCCTCTCCACTCGACAACGGGCCGTCGGCGCTTCTGGCAGCCCCGGTGTAATCTTCGGAAATGCTAACATGACATTACAGGGACTATGTGCTGAAATTCGTACTCGAAATTCGTACTCATTGGTGACGCCTCGGCTGGTAAATACCGATTATTGGTTCGACGTACTGACCAACGCTTCTTGACCAGCCCAGATGCCAATGTTAGTCCATGCTCGTCCATACATACACACCCTATGGCGCCTTGGATGTCTCTGGGTACTGGAGAATGACGACGCCTGGTTTCATGAAAGCTTGGTGCGGAATCTGGAAGCAAAGTGATATACAGTCCGGACGAAGACAAGACTGTCAAACCACAATGTGCGTGTTCAGTCTCCACCTCGATTGTTGATTTCTAGCCCTGGGCTGGCCATTGTTTCCTTACGAATATCCGATCTGACTGTATTGATGCCACTCTGGGCTGGGACACAGCAGGAACGGAATACCTCTGCTCAATCACGTGTTCGTACTATCGTGGAGCAGCCCGCGCGCTCATCATTTACGACGCAACCTCACACGCGAGCTTCCTGCACGCAGAAGAATGGCTCAAAGACGTCTGTGCACACGCCGACCCAAACCTCCTCGTGGCGAACAAGGTCGACTTGCTTCCCGAAGAAGAGGACCCCCGACGTCGATACTTTCCATGACACCATTGGCACCCACATCGAAGCACACCCGCGTCGTAAACCGCAAAGTAAGGACAAGTTATCTGAGTTCGTCGCCAGAGTCATTGGTTCACGGTGTGTCCTTAACTTGCCCGGCTCTAGCTTTCAGATCTGTGTGTGCTAATTCCCGCAAGGTAGGATACGCAACGCGTACCTCCTCGCCGCGACTTGAAAGATCATCCTGGATGCCCTGGGTGATCTGAAAGAATGTGGGGTGAAGGATGTCGCTGCGTGTGACCAACTCAAACACGATAGAGGGAAACGCAGTTCCTACCTTCTTATCTGGGACTGTGTCTCTATGTTACTTGAATGCGGACTGTTGCAAGAGCTCACGACAGATGTAGCAGGCCCTGGTGCGTCCCCTTCATCCTTCATCCCACCCATCCCAAATCGCTGCTAACATAAATCCAAGAGGCCCTCGGAAAATACTTTGCAATGACCAACGTAGGCGTGGCCGCCTTCTCCCCGACCAACGCACACCTCATGTGTGCCTCGTTCCCTTATAGACGCACCGTTCCTCGAGCTCGTCATCCCACGCGCTCTCAACGACTCCACACGAGGAAGTATGCAACTTCTCCCAGGCAGTCGTCACCAAGCTCGACAACCTGAATATTCTGATCGAGATGCTCAAGGGCCCGATACGTCTAAAGGTTAACAAGTGGCAGTACTTCGTTTAGCCGCTATTTCAGACGAAGAGTGAAACTGTGCTGCAAAAGCCACGGGAAGCTGTCGACATGGTTCGGCCCCTCCTTTTCTGTCAGTTCTTTTTGGCTTTAGTGAATAAGTAGGGAGCTGACCAATTCACGGTAGGCCTATCTCGACGTTACGTCCCACATGGTGGACGAACTCTGGCAGCTCGAAGACGACCCCACACCTACGACCTCAATGGTCGACATAGGAGGTGTCCGAACTGGTGGACCACAAAGACATCTCATCCGAGGACGAGGAAGAGCAATGTGACACCGGGAAAAGTGCCAGTGCTACTACCAAGGGGACCACTGCTGGAGGGAGCAAGGGCGAGTCCTAGAAGGAAAACGATGTCCGACCGGAAGCGCTTGTGCGTAAGAAACGTGCTTGAGGAGGAGGGGTACACCCACCCCTCCGGCCCCTACAGGGCTCCCATCTTCATGGTATCCACCTAGCTGGTCCAAGGAGTGGTCTAAGGGGACCTTCAAGAGCCTCTGTACCATTTCCATGGCGTTCTTTGCCGCGACCCGGCCTTAAGCACGATGGGCCAAACTAGATGTGCTGAGTATAGAGTACCTCTCTCGCGTCTCCTACACACCATGCACAATTTATACTGGGCCACTATCCGCTTGCAGTTCTCAGATTATTATTATTTATCATCCTCAAGCTCACGAGGATGTGAAATGAACGGGGTGGTATGGGATGCACATAATCAGCGGTTTAATACACATGGCTAGACACAGATAACACCCAATGGACCAATACACGCGGTACGAGTCACGAAGCTATCCTCTCCCAGTAATAGATATTTCGGAGCACCTGCACCTCCTTTGCGAGCCCTCTTCTTACCATGGGTCCAAGTAAAATGTATGCATATGGTTCCATGCCGTTCCTCTTGACATCGCCACCTGCGCGCTACAAATGCGTCAACAAGTAACTTGACCTTCCCATTCGGCTCGCACGTAATCCCATGAACGGAGGTTAAGCCCTCCTTGTACAAGTTGCCCTCCATGCATCCAGGCTTAAGCTTCAACTTCTGAGGTCCTTCCTCGTCAGAGTGGTCGCCATCGATAATCATCCGACTCGTTTCTGCGTCCGTCTTGAACCTGGACACCTCTTGACCGGGTTTACGGTGCCTCTTGGCTTGAAGAGCTAGGAGCCGTCCAAGTTAGGTCTAATAACAAAGCCGTTCAAAGAGTAGGAGTGCTCACAAATGAGTCCGTGTGCACCAACACCCTCGAGTAGATCCATCGGATCGTTGCCATCTGGATGCAGACGAGCAGCGCTATTCGATCTCTCCAATGCACTCTTTAGGGGCCGCTTAGGCTGAGCGTTTCCTTGAGCTCCCTCCTCCGAATCGATTTCGCTCTCGGTTCCATAAATGACATCCTCAAAGGCCTCTTCCCCTTTACGTTCGGTCGGTTCCTGTTATATCAATGAATAAGTTGAATTAGGGGCGAGTGCGGACGGAACGCACTTACTCATCGCTCTCTCCCGCAACGGCCTTCCTTCGTTTCGTGCGTTCTCGTCGCTTCTTGATGTTAGCAGGGATTTTGCGCCCATCCTTCATATCGGTGGTATACTGTATGATGTGGTCACATCCAAAAGATCGAATCATGCGCTCAAGAATATGTCGGAACTTGACCTAAGTCACGAAAGACGGCTGAGTAAGAACCTGAGGAGACAATTAAAAAGACTACGCACCTTGAGCACGCGATGTGTTGTCAAACACCCAATAAACCCCCGAACTATTTCCCCGAGTTGCGGCTGGACGACCTCCGCGGGGGGACTATGCACGCAAAACCAAGGATAGCCTTGACAACTTCACGATTTCTTGCAGCGAGAATGGGATTGACAGTGTTGAGAATCGACGTGGGGTACTCTGGCGAGAGGTCATCTTCACCAGGCAGTAGTTAGATTCTACCTTCATCGAACGAACATGACGTAGCGTACTCTTGAAGTCGAAAAGTACCCGAGAAGGCGCCATCACTCCCGCACTGATCGTATGATCCTTCTCCGCGGCGAGAGAGGCACCAACCTCATGCCCACTACATACCCCGTCGCTCACATCGAGCACTCCGCCACGAACCACAATATCCACAACCTCTGCCTTCTGCACGACAGGTAGATACGGCGCAAGGACAAGCAAAATGTCAAGTATTTGCAGCACCGTCTTCACTTTGCCATCCTCTTCTTTGAGCTGGGATCGGTCGGAGCTGGTTCGGAGCCCGGAAATGGAGGTGTTAGGGTGCCCCAACACACTCCGATACGCGCCTGCCAACTCGCCTCCCCCCGCTGCACCTGCCCGACTTGCGCGGGCTCCCCGCGCTCGACGCCCGCAAAGACGTTGAACAATACCGCGAACCAGTGCTTCGCCTGTCCCCTCAGATACCTAAGGTTCTTCTTGCTCTCCTCCATTTCGCTCTCGTTTTCCTCCCCCAGGTTTTGGTCTTGTGTTTGGGGCTCGACGACGTTCTTCAACGCGCGTAAGATCGGTGGGCGGAGTGTGGGGTTGGCATACATTTCTGTCGTTAGCCGCTCTCCCAGCTCACGCCCGAACGTGTTAGAAAGGTCAGGCGGGTTGGAGCAGTACACCGGGAGGGTGTACCAGTGCTGATCCGCGAGGACCGACCAGGCTTTTTCATTGCTGGGGTTCGAACCCGGTCCAGTGGCGAGGTTGGTGAGCTGGTCGATCATGGGCAGGAAGATCTGGGTGAAGTGCGCGAGGGGGGTTGGATGCGAACGCAGCGAGGCTAGAATGGGGAGGAGAAATGCACGGGGTGTGGTGTTCGTGTTGGGTTTCTTCTCCCTATCTTCCAATCAATAACTCCAGCTATGCTAACCCACCCAAATCTGACAGCTTACCTCTCTTCGGGAATCAGGTTCAAAGGCAATAGACTTAACAGTCCGTCGACCCCCGCCGCTCGTGCAAATGCAGAGAAAACAGCATCTGCCTCTTCGCGATACTGAAACCCCTTCTTCACGCGCATCTCGCCAACTTTCCTCACCACATCTCCAAAATATTCCTGCGTACTCGACTTCTTCACCGCATCGCTCCACGGTGCCGCAAATACCATGACGAGACTTTCCAAAGTGCGGAGAACGTTCCCCAGAGCGGGGGCGTACGCGAGGGACGTCAGGCCGCTTTCGAGGGTTTGCAAAAGGGGTGTGGGTGGGTGCGGGAGAAGGAGCGCGACGCATTGGGTGAGCTGGATGAGGGTTTCCTCTGCGCTTTTACGAATTTCTGACGTCAATTCGAGGTATGTGAATGCCAGATTCCAGATTTTGGGCAGGTCGATCTGCGTCGCAGTTGAGTGTGAGTGTGTATCGAGATCCATTCCTGATGGCAAAGGGGGGGTAGGTGAGGATGCTCCAAGGGAAGCTTGTCCTAGGGCGCTGAGCCAGTACGGCGCAAGTTGCGCGTCTTGCTTTGATGGAGGATTTGCGGTAATCGCTTCTAATACAGAACTTGCCGTCTCTCGTGCTTCGTCCGGGTCAGTATCGTCCGATTCCGAGGAGAGTAAAGACGCGAGGAGGTCGTACGCGGCTTGCGAGAGGTATGGATGCGAGAGTTTTGGGAGGAACAATAAGTGGGTCGCGAGAGGTTTAAGATGTTCCCGCGCGATCCATTGAGGGACGAGCAACTTTAGAGACGCAAGAAGATGGATGAGCGTATCTGGCTTGGCCGTCTGCGTCTGGAGCACCGCACATGCCCACTCGCCGACACGAACTCGCCATGGATGCGCCTGTAGCGGGGGTGGAGCATTTGACAAGATATCACGGACGGCCTCTGCGGCCTTGCGACGAACTTTGGGGCGGGGGTCGATGGTATGTTCTACAATGGTGCTGAATGCGTTGCGGAGAGCCGGGGCGTCGAGGGAATGGGAATCGAGGGAAGAGATGAAAATGCCAAAAATTGTGACGAGGGACCGGAGGGAAGGCGCGTGAGGATATGTATGCGGGAGAAGGGGTACGAGAATGGGGAGGAGTGTGGAAGACTGGGATCGGAGGAGGGCAGGAGGGACGAATGGGATGACAATGGCAATGAGGTAGAGCGTTGCTGGGAGGACGTCGCCGTCGTTGAGGGATGTCTCGTTGCGGGTGAGAGTGCCTTGAAGGGTTGTAACGAGTGCTGCAAAGTAGGCAGAGGCCGTGGGAGTTGCAGACGAGGATGAGTTTACAGAAATTCCAGAAATTCGAGGTGTTGACTGAATCGTCGATTCGAGTGCAACCAGCAGCTGGGCAGGCTTTTTTTGGTGAGCCAGGTTTGATGAAGTGTGTGGACGTATTTTCGACAATGCTACTTGCATTTCAGGCGACCCCATCAGAAGGCTCGCCCTCGCAGTCAAGGCTCGACTTGCTCAGGCTTGATCTGCGGCAAGATGGCCTCGACGATGGCCTCGACGATGGCCGCTGTCTCGATTGACGCAAGTGGACCTGTTTCTTTTTTCAAACGAAAAGTGGTCAGAAACAAGAGCGGCTTGTTTGTCACTATTTGGTCTCAGTAGCAGCCAATCTCGCTGTATGATGAGATGAGAGATCGCTCATGCTCACTCATTGCTGTTGGAACATCCCTCGATCCAGTGGGTCATGCGCAAAAAAGGGTAACCGCTTGTTTATTTGTTTATTTGTCAAATTTCTCAGTAGGAAGAGTCCCCGTTACTTGAAAACGGCTTGTCAGGAATTGGGAAATTCCTTATTAATTATTGTATTGTTCTATGTAGTTACGAGTTGGGTCCGATCACGAATGGCCTTCCGTTGTGCGTGTCGATCAAGCCTCTACCGTACCATCCACCACCGCCTCCAACCCCAGCCGCCACCTCCGTCGTAGCCAGGCATATATCGTAATGATACTATCCAAAGCCTGTTAAGCCACCGCCACCGTCTCCTTTCCCTACTCCCGAACTCCCGAACCCGACCACCCCTTGGCTTTCTGCTATCTGATCATCCGTATCTAGAACCCTTTTTTTGGTAGGCCCGCTACGTTTGAAAGGAAAATCCCTAGTGGGTCGAGCGACTGGATAACTGTTTGACGTGTAAGAGGTCAAATTATTTGCAAGGCTCAATCCAGGAGGGATTCGCATACTATATATTATATATCACCAGCCATGCGTGTGAGTACGTCGGTCTGTGCATGGGTAGGGATGCATGAAGGGCACCGAAATGAATCGCACATCACCACGAGTAACCAGTTTCAATAACTCTTGTAAAGAGGCCCACTCCAGAAGAAAGTATACAGCAGTTCCTTGCTCAAAACCTGGCGACCTCTACCAGCACGCTTCTTTCGAAGGAAGCGCGCGTAGAGGAGGACAGTGAATAAGATTCAGATTTAGTTCATTAGTTTGCATACTCTCGACGCTAACCCTATAAACTAAGCATAAATATTCAACCTTCCGCCGTCAGTTCGCCCCATATCTTGCGTTGTACCTTTGCTCAGGCTTTGAAACGCTACCCACAATCTGGTTTACACCACTGATGCTCTGGAGAGGTCTTGTGTGTTCATGAAATCAGTCTATCATGTGGATCCTCTCTCTTCTTAATTGGGGGTCTTTACCACGGTTCATCGTCACCATTTTGTGCACTAGGGCGGCCTTCAACAACAGGTCCACACATTTGGTCTGCAAAATCGTCTATGTCTTCCTGTCCTTAGGTCCATCATATGCCATGCTGTATACTCTTACAAATGAGAAAGGATACCATCGGAAGTCATATATGTATGTCACTATAAATGGAAGAGATCCTGCTATCTGCCAATACGTGACAATGTGAGAATACGAAGAACAAACAGCAACCTAGCACGAGTACGAGCAACCAATATAGCAAGCAACAAGCACAAAGTCAGGAATAAAGAAAGGCCAGGTGGGTGCGATGTATGCGAGCGACAAGTGGACAAGGCGGCAGGTGCAATGTATGCGAGCAACAGGAACCACAACGACCTAAGTGGACGGCGACAAACGGCAGTCTAGTCTTTACTAACCACACGGTGACAATGACTAGCATTGAGCCGACATATGTACCAGTACATGATAGAATAAGAAACTAACTTTAACAGGCTAGGGTCGTACAGTGTTAGAAATTTGGGTCCAAGACTTTCCAAATGCAAACTCGTCAAAATGAAGAGAAACTGATCGAACAGGGGATGTGAGAGGGATTGTGAGGAGAGCAGGTGAATGTAGGCCTGCAAGAGAATCAGGAGGTACCCAATAGAGTAAACCGCCATCCGGGTCTCTGACCCAACCCTCTTGGTCTGGCCGTTCAGTCTCGATGTACGAGGTGAACCGGGAAGGGATTGGTGAAAATGAGTCCCATAGGTGAATGTCCATGTCACTGGATCTAGAAATGATATGCTGCGCACCAGGAGAGTATGCAGTGGACGCCAGAGGGAAGGTATGCTCCTCCAGAGGCTTGCCGACCGTAAGGTCAATTTCAGCATTCCAGATTCGAATTGTCTCGTCATATGATCCAGAGATGATGTGCTGCCCGTTGTGAGAGTAAGCAACTGACCACACCTGGCCAGTGTGCCCCTCCAAGGGTTTGCCAACTGCATCGCCAGTCTCGGCATCCCAGATCCGAATCGTCTTGTCATGCGACCCAGTGGCAATGTAGCACTCGTTGGGCGAATAGCTTATGCTATTCACACCGCCCTTGTGTCCAATCCATTCCAATGGCGGCTCTGGCCATGACAACAATTTCCCTCTTTGCATCTGGATGCCTTTAGTGAAATATGTGCTAAAGATCGCTGATAAAGGTGACTTTGAGGGCAGGAATGGTGCCGCTGAAATATAGGTGTGCGGAGTGCTTATAGAAATGGGAATGCAGAAGACGTTCATGAAACGACGAACGTCCTGAATTCTTTCTAACAGTTTCGAGTCCATATCCTAGAGCCAATTAGAATCCCTTTCGAATGCCCATCACAGCAAGTCAGAGCTTTACTCACTTTGATCAATGTCGATGTCAGCTCTCGAAGACTCGGAACCCCAATTCCCAACATTCCCATAAGGCCCAATACTTCAACCCAAAATAGTGCATACGGTCCTTCAAAGAATTTCCTCAGCATGTCCAACAGACGCCCCTCGCGAGTGTCAGGAGTAAAGCAAAGATGATATTTGACCAATACAGAGAGCTATATTGCAAAGCGTCGGAAATATTTTCCTTGATTCGCGATGCGAGTCCTTTCACATCGGCATTCGCGAGCCGGGAGTCTTCGAGCCCGCAGATGTTGAAACGGAGCTGTTCGACCATCTTCTCGAGGCAAGCGATACCCAGTTTCACATTTGCGTCTCGGAGGTTAACCTGATAGTCGCCCTGACTATAATCGCTCACAAAGAAGTCCGAAATGGACAAATGCCGGACACGAACCCCTCCACTGGCCCCTTCGTCTCGATAGAACATAGAGCCTAGATCGTCTACCCATATTTTCACCAGGTTAAGTCTCACTCCCGCCAGATCTGCGATCGTCTCGTCGCACAGTGGACGGTACGGCGCCGTTGTAAGGAGCACTCCAATCACCAGCCAAAATTCGGCACTGGTAGGCACTCGCCGCCTTCTGACGATACTGGCGTAAAGTCCGTATAGAGACGCCAAGCCAGGACCGGCTGGGTCGTCCAAGGTCGTCGCTAACAGCTCATCGGCGTCATGGAAATCCACAAGGGCTTTTGCAAGGGTCTCAATGAAGATGAACAGACCCGCTGCCCGGGAGATAATTCTATCGAAGCGCGATGGTTCTGGCCAAGGAGATTGGAGGTACTGCATCTCAGCCACCCTATCGAATCGGTGTTTGGCGAAGATTCGTAGTTCGGAGGTGGTCTCTTCATCTGCGGTCAAATCACATCGTAAATGCGGCAATTGGATGGGACTATCAAAGAAGCGTTGGATATCGACTTCTTGTCTACTCGTGATGATAACCTTGAGCCATGGAGCGCATGCGGTCGCATCTGTCAGGGCCTGAAGGACGCCTGGACGACTCTCAGGGCCGCCGCACTCATCAAGTGCGTCAATGACAAACACGAGAGTCTTTTTTGGGAGGCGAGGAAGTTTTCGGATGAACTCAAGGAAGAGAGTGGGTCGCATTGATTCTGGTGTTATGTTTGGGTTGTTACGAAGAAATTCTGCGACCATTCGTCGAAAAGGGGGGAAGAGTATCGCGAGTTTGCGGATGAGAGTCGGAACGGTATGTCTGGGCTCTCTCAATTCCTGGTCATCCCTCCGGCAGAAAAATGCTCCAGCGAGCTGCTCTTTATCGTCAAGGCTCGCACAGATCGAATGTGCTAACGACGTTTTGCCGATGCCAGGCAAGCCGTAGATCCAGTATGTACTTCCACTATCTGTCTGCTCCAATCCATTGGCCACCCAAGCTATGATGTTTTCGAGGAGGGATTTGCGGGTGTCTTTCATACAGCAGAGATTCCGGTCATAGCTGGTCTTGACATCTTTGAGACGACTAAGCAAAATGTGGTGCTCTACACGGAACTGGTGAGAATGATGTATCGAGAGACAGAGAGAATGAGTGCTCACCAGTCTCCATGGTCCGGCGGAGAGTTTCAACATTCACTGCACGGTCGAAGTCTTCGACGACCGTCGTCAGCTCACTGTCTATTTCCTTGATCTTCTCCTGATAGGCCGGCCCGCCCGCCGTTCTCGCTGCAATGATGAGTACTTGCCAAAGTTACCATGTGACGACCCACCATGTTTGACGTAGTCGTACGAAACTCTCGCGACCCTGTGCATCACCTCATACATTCGCGGGATGATCTCCTCTAAGAGATCCGTCTCTTCGCAGACTATTTTATCCTCGACTATTTTGTCCGCAACAAGGTTCGCGAAAGGTAAAATGCGCTTCAATCGGTCCAGAAGGCCCGATGGTATTTGGTCGTACTCGTTTTGTACCTTCAAGAGCTAAATGATCACGCATTACCTCTACTGCTGATATGCCAGTAGCGAGCACGAACCTCAAACGTAGCCTTGGCAACACCGAAGACAGCCTTTGTGATTGGATTCAACTACAAGGTATCAATGTTCTGCTAGTCTCTACGTGGAATAACGGACCTCCGCGAATACAGCCCCATATTTAATTGTGTGCTCCACAGCCCTCTCGGTCGGTGCGCTCATCAGTAGGGAGTAGCCTTCTAAACATTCCTCGAGTTTACGGAGCGAAGGGCGCAGAGATTCCCTCTATGCGAAGGTTATTAGTGGGGCAGGACGGGCAGTTGCAAAGAGACGGACAATAGTTGCGATATCTGCAGTACTGGGATGGTCGTTGAGAAAGGACACCAGCCAGTACGGGTCACCCCAAATATTCTAGCACTGTAAGGGAGGATAAACAGAGACACTGTCCTAAGAGGCCCATAAAATATTTATCAGGCCCCGAGGAGCGGAGCTAGGCGGTCAGTGTTTTGCCTCAGTATCTCATGTGCACCACTGCAACGCGAAACTCGATATCACAGGCCCTATACTAGTGGTGGTGCTCCGGGTGGTGCATACTGTAACGGCGAGGTCGGCAACCGTTATGGCGTTTGGTAGGGTGCAAATAACGCGGCGTCTTATAAACTAAGTCGATTGTTGAATTGGTGAGAGAGTGGAATTCAACGTAATTGGTCAGCACAGAGAACGCACAAGGACGAAAACAAAGAACAAAGACTTGTACTGTTCTTGAACCGAACCACAACACCACAACCGCGGCACTTGACCACGCTCTAACAATACCAACGCTGACTTATCCATCCACCTCAGCGACGCATACTGTCGAATATTCTATACAACATGTCAACCCTCGCATGGTCGGCATCCTCTCCACTCAACGAGGGGCTGTCGGTGCCTCTGGAAAGCCCCAGTGTAATCTCCAGACATGGTAGCATGGCATTATAGGGGCTCTGTGCTGAAATTCGTAACCATTGATGACGCCTCGGTCGGTAAATCCTCATTGTTGGCTCAACTTACCAACCAACGCTTTTCGACTAACCCGAGTGCCACTGTTAGTGCATGCTCGTCCATCCATACGCATCCTATGGTGTCTTGGATGTCCTTGGCTACTGGGAATGACGACGCTCGCTTTCTTGATAGTTCGGTGTGGAACTGGAAGCAAATTGATATCCATTCCGGGCGAAGGAAGACAAGACTGTCAAAATACAATGTGCGTGTTCGATCTCCACCTCGACTGTTAATTTCTAGCCGTCCGCCGGTCGTTGTTTCCTTACGAATATCCAATCTGACTGTATTGATGGCACTCTAGGCTGAGACACACTAGGGACCGATTGGTGAGCTTGGGTAAAAAAAATAGAGCTCAAGCGGTCATTTCGGTAGTTGGCGGACCAATCACATGAGGCACCGACCGCCACAAAGATGGCGAACTCTTGGACTCGAGACGCCTACTTCCTCTGTCCGAATGTGACCTCGAAGTATTCAGGATAGCGGCTGGATCAATCGATAGGCCTTGCTGTATTGTGGTCATTGTTTTCCAAACTACAAAGCAAAGCGAATCCGCCATATTATCCATGGCCGTAGGTTCTCTCCCTTCATCTTAGAAGCTTAGCAAGACCACCAGATCCTCCCAGATCCTATAGGTCATGTTCGAGAAGCAACGAGTCGTTGACCTCCTTCAGCTCGCCTTCACTCTATCTCGCTAGCGACGTTCACTGTTCCCACACATATAATAACCTGATAACTAGGCCACCCGCTCAAGCTATGAACCCCCTTCGCTCTCCCCTTCCATCCTTCGCCACTCCTGCCTCAATTGGACCGTCGCGCTTGCCCACCTCGCGCTGCTCCTTTACTGGCATTCCCAAGCTCTATGCCACTCCTTATAGACGCCCACACTCGCCGACTGCAATACATCAATATTCGCGTCCGCTTTCGTTTTGATACTTCATCATCACGAAAGCCCAATCAGTCGGTGGTGTCCTACTCTGCATAACTGGTAACAAATTATCGACCTGTCGTAAATTTGTCTGGATTCGTACTCCAACAATCTTGCGAGTGTGGCCATGCGCTTTTAACTGCTCCAACAAATCCCGACATCTGGGTATAAACGCATCATGGCTTACCGGTTATTGCACAAACTCACTTTTTCTCGCCATTTCGCAGTATTTACGGTTCCAACCATCTCCAACCATCTCCCCTCGCATGCCATCTGGTAGTGCCGCCGTTCCTGGCTCGCAAAAGTCTCCCCCTCAACCGTTACACGCACCCCTCAAACTGTACACCCTCATTGTCTAACCCTCCAATACCTCCTGCCGCCTTACCTCACCTGGTCTCGGCCTCAGCGAAGGTCCTGCCAACGTGTCAATTTATTTAAGAAGGTCTTCGGAAAGCAGCTTGCTCCCCTATGACGAACTACGCCCAAATCAGGCCAAGGGAGATGTGGGAGAGAAATCTGCAGGAATTCTGGCTCAATGCTTGTGAAGAAACGAGAGACGGAAATATCAGGAAAAGCAGCCCCAAAGTCGAAACGCCTGCATCTTGGGAGCTGCACCGGGGCTGTGCTGACACTGAATAGTACGTACTTAAATCCTACATATCCCTGAGTGAAGATATTAACAAACTGACCACCACCCTCAGCCAAGATTCGATTTAAATATGTGCGACGTCGTTCTGGCGACTCGTCCACAGTGGACGAAGGTATTGGACGAGCTGCCTGCGACTCCGGAGAAGATCCCGGCGCTCCCCTTCGCTCATGGACGTACGTTTTCAGTTCCTCGGGGCTTTATTATTATTATGAAATTTACTTATTCGCGTGCATTTCACCCAGACCCAATGTTGATTTGGCCCAAGAAAAAACGCCCCATCTCCAGTCCAATGGATAGCGCATGGGACAGGCTTGGACCTGACGGTACACTTTCTCAATTCCCGCAAGATTCTGAAAAGACCCTCCAATCCAAATACAATCCACGAGCCGTCGCTGCCTTCAGCGCGCACTGCGAGACCCATGGTCAAACACTCGGTGAGTATTTGAAGTGGCTCTCTTTCACGTTCGATTCGACATATAACCAGTGACCGATTGTAGTGACGAGAACCCTTTGCACATGGATTTTAACGGGTTCCCTCCTGCGGTGCGTGAAACTGGCCCACTCGAGGTAGAAACACCACATAATTATCTCCCATCACGCCGTAGATCTACCGTGTTCCATTCACGTCGAAGGGAGACTGTGTTTTCTCGGAAGTGATTGTTGAAACGTTGACGAAAGGAAGTGAGGCCATTGCACGAGCTTTGTTAATAGCGTGCATTGGAAAGAACGGCGTTCCTTCACGTAGCTCTCCAGTCACTGAGAAATGTGCCTGAGATGGACAGGGCCACAACGCCTCTGGGTTCGATCGCGGAGTGTGCATGCCTTTCATCCACATATTCGACAACACCTTCACCGATAGACCGATTGTGGAAATCAACATCGATAGTCTGAAACCTGAAAAGGAGTGGGCTCTGGGTGCGGCCGTGGCTGAACTGAGGTTCGTTGACGTTCACGACTTTCAAGATCCAAGTCAAATGATGCGCTGTAGGGAAAAAGGGGGTTAATCCTTGTGGGCGGCCTGGGTTACCACAACCTGTGTGACTTCGCTGGATTCGCTACTGCGACCCTTGCAAGATTGCATGATGCAATTACCAGCCCGCTACAGAGGACAGGTGCAAGATCCTGATAGATGCGAGTCATGCCCACTGCTGAATTATAGTCTAACGGAACGTAAAACTGCGCTCTGTGATCTCATTACACACGACTATTTCCGTCTCGTTCATCCACACGCGGACCACTTTGCGCTCAAATGGAGACGACCAAGCGAAGAAATTCCTTGGAGAGTATAGGTTGGTCTCTGCCGTGTCTGACGTGTAACAAGTCGGATTATTGGGGAGGCTCCAGGAGGGATATCACATTCGTTTCTGCGTCCGTCTTGAACTTGGACGCCTCTTGACCGGGTTTGCGGCGCCTCTTTGCTTGAAGAGCTAGGAGCCGTCTAAGTTAGGTCCAATGACAAAGTCGTGCAAAGAGTAGGAGTGCTCACAAATGAGTCCATGTGCACTAACACCCTCGACCAGATCCATCGGATCGTCGCCATCTGGACGCAGACGAACAGCGATCTTCGATCTCTTCAATGCACTTTTAGGCGCCGCATAGGCTGAGCGTTTCCTTGAGCTCCCTCCGAATCGATTTCGCTCTCGCTTCCATAAGTGACATCCTCAAAGGCATCTTCCCCTTTGCGTTCGGTCGGTTCCTGTTATATCACTGGATAAGTTGAATTAGGTGCGAACGCGGATGGAACGCACTTCCTCATCGCTCTCTCCCGCAGCGGCCTTCGTTCGTTTCGTGCGTTCTCGTCGCTTCTTGATGTTAGCAAGGATTTTGCGCCCGTCCTCCATATCGGTGGTATACTGGATGATTTGGTCATGTCCAAAGGATCGAATCATGCGCTCAAGAATATGTCGGATCTTGACCTAAGTCACGAAAGACCACTGAGTAAAAACCTGAGGAGGCAATAAAAAAGACTACGCACCTTGAGCAAGCGATGTGTTGTCAAGCACCCAACCAGCCCCCGACCTATATCCCCGAGTTGGGGTTGGACGACCTCCGCGGGGAGACTATGCACGCAAAGTTTGACAATACCAAGGACAGCCTTGACAACTTCACGATTTCTTGCAGTGAGAAGGGGATTTGCGGCGTTGTGAGGTACTCTGGTGAGAGGTCATCTGCACCAGGCAGTAGTTAGAGACTACCTTCATCGAACGAACACGACGTAGTGTACTCTTGAACTCGAAAAGTACCCGAGAAAGCGCTATCACTCCCGCACTGATCGTATGATCCCTCTCCGCAGCGAGAGAGACACCAACCTCATGCCCACTATCCCGTCGCTCACATCGAGCACTCAGCCACGAATCACAACGTCCACGACCTCTGCCTTCTGCACAACGGCCAGATACGGCGTAAGGACAAGCAAGGTGACAAGCATTTGCAGCGCCGTCTTCACTTTGCCCTCCTTTTCCTCGGGCTGTGATCCGTCGGGGTTGGTTCGGAGCCCGGCGAGGGAGGTGTCAAGGCGCCCCAACACACTCCGATACGCGCCTGCTAAATCACTCTCCCCCGCTACACCTGCCCATACCGTTTTTGCCCTTTCATCCCGATTCAGATCGTAAACTGTATCTGACCTGCGCTCGACGCTCGCAAAGACGTTGAACAACACCGCGAGCCAATTCTTTGCCTGCCCTCTCAGATATCTAAGGTTCTTCTTGCTCTCTTCTTTTTTGCGCTCGTTTTCCTCCCCCTGGTTTTGGACTAGTGTTTGAGACTCGACGACGTTCCTCAACGCGCGTAAGATCGGTGGGCGGAGTGTGGGGTTGGCATACACTTCCTTCGTAAGCCGCTCTCCCAGCTCACGTCCGAACGCGTTGGAAAGGTCGGGCGGGTTGGAGCAGTACGCAGGGAGAGTGTACCAGCACTGATCCGCGAGGACCGCCCAAACTCTTGCAATGCCGGGGTTCGAACCCGGTCCAGTGGCGAGGCTGGTGAGCTGGTCGATCAGGGGCAGGAAGGTCTGGGTGAAGTGCGCAAGGGGGGTTGGATGCGAACGCAGCGAGGCTAGGATGGGGAGGAGAAATGCACGGGGTGTGGCGTTCGTGTTGGGTTTCTTCTCCCTATCTTCCAATCAATAACTCCAGCTATGCTAACCCACCCAAATCTGACAGCTTACCTCTCTTCGGGAACCAAGTTCAAAGGTAATAGACCTAACAGTCCGTCGACCCCGGCCGCTCGTGTAAATGCAGAGAAAACAGCATCTGCCTCTTCGCGATACTGAAACCCTTTCTTCACGCGCATCTCGCCAACTTTCCTCACCACATCTCCAAAATATTCCTGCGTACTCGACTTCTTCACCGCATCGCTCCACGGTGCCGCAAATACCAGGATGAGACTTTCCAGAGTGCGGAGAACGTTCCCCAGAGCGGGGGCGTACGCGAGGGACGTCAGGCCGCCTTCGAGGGTTCGCAAAAGGGATGTGGGTGCGTGCGGGAGAAGGAGCGCGACGCATTGAGTGAGTTAGATGAGGGTTTCCTCTGCGCTTTTACGAATTTCTGGCGTCGATTCGAGGTATGTGAATGCCAGATTCCAGATTTTGGGGAGATCGATCTGCGTCGCAGCTGAGTATGAGTGTGAATCAAGGTCCATCCCTGATGGCAAAGCGGGGGTGGGTGAGGATGTTCCAAGGGAGGCTTGGCTTAGGGCGCTGAGCCAGTACGGCACAAGTTGGGCGTCTTGCTTTGATGGAGGATTTGCGGCGATTGCTTCTAATACAGAACTTGCCGTCTCTCGTGCTTCGTCCGGGTCAATATCGTCCGATCCCGAGGCGAGTAAAGACGTGAGGAGGTCGTACGCGGCCTGCGAGAGGTACGGATGCGAGAGTTCTGGGAGGAACAATAAGTGGGTCGTGAAAGTTTTAAGATGTTCCCGCGCGATCCACTGAGGGTCGAGCATCTTGAGAGATGCAAGAAGATGGATGAGCGTATCTGGCTTGGCTGTCTGCGTCTGGAGCACCACACATGCCCACCCGCCGACACGAACTCGCCATGGATGCGCCTGCAGCGGGGGTGGAGGATTTGACAAGATATCACGGACGGCCTCTGCAGCCTTGCGGCGAACTTTGGGGCGGGGGTCGATGGTATGTTCGACAATGGTGCTGAATAACGAGGGACCGGAGGGAAGGCGCGTGAGGATATGTATGCGGGAGAAGGGGTACGAGAATGGGGAGGAGTGTGGAGGACTGGGATCGGAGGAGGGCAGGAGGGACGAATGGGATGACAATGGCAATGAGGTAGAGCATTGCTGGGAGGACGTCGCCGTCGTTGAGGGACGTCTCGTTGCAGGTGAGAGTGCCTTGAAGGGTTGTAACGAGTGCTGCAAAGTAGGCAGAGGCCGTGGGAGTTGCAGACGAGGATGAGTTTACAGAAATTCCAGAAATTCGAGGTGTTGACTGGATCGTCGATTCGAGTGCAACCAGTAGCTGAGCAGGTTTCGTTTGGTGAGCCAGGTTTGATGAAGTGTGTGGACGTATTTTCGACAATGCTACTTGCATTTCAGGCGACCCCATCAGAAGGTTCGCCCTCGCGTTCAAGGCCCGACTTGCTCAGGTTTGATCTGCGGCAAGATGGCCTCGACGATGGCCTCGACGATGGCCGCTGTCTCGATTGACGCAAGATGACCTGTTTCTTTTTTCAAACGAAAAGTGGTCAGAAACAAGAGCGGCTTGTTTGTCACTATTTGGTCTCAATACTTTGGCGGTTTTTTGTTTCGCTCTAGCTATGATGAGATGAGCGATTGCTCATGCTCACTCATTGCTGTTGCATGATACATCCCCAATCCAGTGCGTCATACGCAAAAAATGGGTAACCGCTCGTTTCTTGGTTTATTTATTTGTTGAATTTCTCAGTAGGAAGAGTCCCTGTGACTCGAAAACGGGTTGTCAGGATTTGGAGTTTCCTTGTTATTATACTGTTCTATGTAGTTGCGAGTTGGAATGGCCTCCGTTGTGCGTATCAAGCCTCCGCCGGGCCATCCACCACCATTCCAGCCTCCGCCGCCACCTCCGTTGTAGCCAGGCGCAACGGCGCAACGGCGCATTGTTATGATACTATCCGGCGCCTGTTAAGCCTCCGCCTCCGCCTCCGTTCCCTACTCCCGAACTCCCGAACTCCCGAACCCGACCTTGCAACCAGAAGGGAATTCACATACTATATATTCTACAACACCAGCCATAATGTGTGTGGGTACGTCGACCTGTGCATGGGTAGGGAAGAAAGGCACCGAAATGAAGCGTGCATTGCCACTACGCTATCCAGTCGGGATATTGGAGGAATCATCAACTCCACCACCAGCCGACTGCCAGCTACCCTCAGGTTTTGCCTTTGAATCGATCCCAACACACGCGAAATGGAACCACTGATTATGTATCTAGAGTTGTAGTTGACCGTCGTCTGGGTCCATCATGTTCGTTGCTACCAAGGCTTTGCGGGCGAGGAGTCTTCGGCTAGGTGCGTTGAAGGATCGTGGAGCGCTGGCAGCGGAGGCGTAGGTGCGTTCGAATGCGTGCTCATTCCCCGGATTGGTGGACGGGTGGTAGCGCCAACTTGGCTAGTGTACAGGTGACTAAGCATTGCGACGCCGTCGAAAGAATGAACGCGACAACATGGGTCAAACACGGCGATCCTTTGTTTACCACTTGCATAATTGAGGCTTTTTTACACAGCAGCAGGTAAAATAATCATCGGCAGTTATGTTGGGTAATATTAATACCGCAGCAGGACGAGTGGTTAGAATCCAAAATGTCCATATATCTGTCTCCGTCTTCCTATCATCTGCTGGTCACCTGTGGCCATTCTCAGTAACATAGTACGTCGACCAGCACTGTGTGCCAAACTGGAGACACGATCCACCTCTACACCACGTGGACCGCAATAACGACCAGTTTGGATGGACGGAGGACTTGGAAATACTGCGCATTCGATAATCGATTTGAACAGAGGATGGATCCAACACTGTCAGGAAAACTGCTTCCATGCTATAAGTACTATTTCGATAACCGGTTTCAGCATTTGAGTGCCCGTAGACCCCCAGATCTAGACTCAACAAATTGGCATTTGGGATGGGGACCAAAGGGACTGCAGGGGAAGACAATAAATAAGATTTAGGTTTAGTTCAATTGGTTTGCATATTCTCGACGCTAGCCCCATAACGTGACCTAAGCAACTTCCCGCCGTCGGTTCGCCCCATATCTTGGATTGAACCTTTGTGAACGCTTTGTGATGCTACCCACAATTTGCCTTAAACCGCTGGCGCTTTGGGGAGGTCTTGTGCGATCAGGAAATCAGTCCATCATGTGCATCATCTCTCGTCTTATTATAATTGGAGATCTTTGGAAATTTTATGGCAAGTTACAGGTGTTGAGTGAGCATGACTTAATATCATGTCTCTGTGATTGTGGTTTGGTCCCTGTCCTGTATATATAACGCGAGGTGTTTGCCCATATATATATCATGGTTCATCCTCACCTTTTGTGCGCTAGGGAATTTTTCAGCAATAGGTCCACACATTTGGTCTGTAAGTTGTCCGTGTCTTCCTGTCTTCTGGTCCATCATACGCCGTGCGCTAGACTCTTACAAAGGAGAAAAGATCATATCGGAAATAATATGTGCATATCAATATAAACGGAGGCGATCCTGCTATCCCGCAATACGTGACAATGTGAGAATATGAAGAAGGTGCAACCTAGCTCTACCACGAACAACCAATATAGCAAAGGACAAGCACACAGTCAAGGACAAAGCAAAGCCTAGGGCTGTGCAGTGTTGGAAATTTGTGCCCAAGACTTTCCAAATGCAAACTCGTCAAAATGAAGAGAAACTGGCCGAACAGGGGATGTGCGAGGGGTTGTGAAGAGAGCAGCAGAATGTAGACCTGCACGACAGTCATGGGGTACCCAATAGAGCAAGCCGCCACCCGGGTCTCTAACCCAACCCTCTTTGTCTGGCCGTTCAGCCTTGATGTACGAGGTGAACCATGAAGGAATTTGTGAAAATGAGTCCAATGAGTGAATCTCCCTGCCACTGGACCCATAAATGATATACTGCACATCGGGAGAGTATGCAACGGGCACCACAGGGCGATTGCCCCCCTCCAGAGGCTTGCCAATTGCAGAGCCAGTCTCGGCATTCCAGATTTGAATTGACTTGTCATCAGATCCAGAGATGATGTGCTGTCCATCGGGGGAGTAAGCAACTGAGTACACCCAGCCAGTGTGCCCCTCCAAAGGCTTGCCGACTGCAGAGCCAGTCTCAGTATTCCAGATTCGAATTGTCTTGTCAAGTGATCCAGAAATGATGTGCTGCCCATCGCGAGAGTAAGCAACTGAGTACACCCTGTCAGTGTGCCCCTCCAAAGGCTTGCCAACCGCAGAGCCAGTCTCAGCATTCCAGATTCGAATTGTGCTGTCTTCAGATCCAGAGATGATGTGCTGCCCATCGGGAGAGTAAGCAACTGAGTACACGCAGCCAGCGTGCCCCTCCAAAGGCTTGCCGACTGCAGAGCCAGTCTCAGCATTCCAGATTCGAATTCTGCGGTCTGCAGATCCAGAGATGATGTGCTGCCCATCGGGAGAGCAAGCAACCCAGTACACCTTGCCAGTGTGCCCCTCCAAAGGCTTGCCGACTGCAGAGCCAGTCTCAGCATTCCAGATTCGAATTGTCTTGTCTTCAGATGCAGAAATGATGTGCTTCCCATTGGGGGAGTAAACAACTGAGAACACCTCGCCAGTGTGCCCCTCCAAAGGCTTGCCAACTGCAGAGCCAGTCTGAGCATTCCAGATTCGAATTGTCTTGTCAAGTGATCCAGAAATGATGTGCTGCCCACCGGGGGAGTAAGCAACTGACCACACCCAGCCAGTGTGCCCCTTCAAAGGCTTGCCGACTGCAGAGCCAGTCTCAGCATTCCAGATTCGAATTGTGCGGTCAGATGATCCAGAAATGATGTGCTGCCCATCGGGGGAGTAAGCAACTGAGTACACCTCGCCAATGCGCTCCTCCAAAGACTTGCCGACCGCAGAGCCAGTCTCAGCATTCCAGATTTGAATTGACTTGTCATCAGATCCAGAGATGATGTGCTGTCCATCGGGGGAGTAAGCAACTGAGTACACCCAGCCAGTGTGCCCCTCCAAAATCTTGCCGACTGCAGAGCCAGCTTCAACATTCCAGATTCGAATTGTCTTGTCAAGTGATCCAGAAATGATGTGCTGCCCATCGCGAGAGTAAGCAACTGAGTACACCCTGTTAGTGTGCCCCTCCAAAGGCTTGCCGACTGCAGAGCCAGTCTCAGCATTCCAGATTCGAATTGTGCTGTCTTCAGATCCAGAGATGATGTGCTGCCCATCGGGAGAGTAAGCAACTGAGTACACGCAGCCAGCGTGCCCCTCCAAAGGCTTGCCGACTGCAGAGCCAGTCTCAGCATTCCAGATTCGAATTCTGCGGTCTGCAGATCCAGAGATGATGTGCTGCCCATCGGGAGAGCAAGCAACCCAGTACACCTTGCCAGTGTGCCCCTCCAAAGGCTTGCCGACTGCAGAGCCAGTCTCAGCATTCCAGATTCGAATTGTCTTGTCTTCAGATGCAGAAATGATGTGCTTCCCATTGGGGGAGTAAACAACTGAGAACACCTCGCCAGTGTGCCCCTCCAAAGGCTTGCCAACTGCAGAGCCAGTCTGAGCATTCCAGATTCGAATTGTCTTGTCAAGTGATCCAGAAATGATGTGCTGCCCACTGGGGGAGTAAGCAACTGACCACACCCAGCCAGTGTGCCCCTCCAAAGGCTTGCCGACTGCAGAGCCAGTCTCAGCATTCCAGATTCGAATTGTGTGGTCAGATGATCCAGAAATGATGTGTTGCCCATCGGGGGAGTAAGCAACTGAGTACACCTCGCCAATGTGCTCCTCCAAAGGCTTGCCGACCGCAGAGCCAGTCTCAGCATTCCAGATTCGAATTGTGGTGTCAGGTGATCCAGAAATGATGTGCTGCCCATCGCGAGAGTAAGAAACTGAGTACACCCTGCCAGTGTGCCCCTTCAAAGGCTTGACGACTGCAGAGCCAGTCTGAGCATTCCAGATTCGAATTGTGCTGTCTTCAGATCCAGAGATGATGTGCTGCCCATCGGGAGAGTAAGCAACTGAGTACACGCAGCCAGTGTGCCCCTCCAAAGGCTTGCCGACTGCAGAGCCAGTCTCAGCATTCCAGATTCGAATTCTGCGGTCTGCAGATCCAGAGATGATGTGTTGCCCATCGGGAGAGTAAGCAACCCAGTACACCTTGCCGGTATGCCCCTCCAAAGGCTTGCCGACTGCAGAGCCAGTCTCAGCATTCCAGATTCGAATTGTCTTGTCTTCAGATGCAGAAATGATGTGCTTCCCATTGGGGGAGTAAACAACTGAGAACACCTCGCCAGTGTGCCCCTCCAAAGGCTTGCCAACTGCAGAGCCAGTCTGAGCATTCCAGATTCGAATTGTCTTGTCAAGTGATCCAGAAATGATGTGCTGCCCACCGGGGGAGTAAGCAACTGACCACACCCAGCCAGTGTGCCCCTTCAAAGGCTTGCCGACTGCAGAGCCAGTCTCAGCATTCCAGATTCGAATTGTGCCGTCAGATGATCCAGAAATGATGTGTTGCCCATCGGGAGAGTAAGCAACTGACCACACCTCGCCAGTGTGCCCCTCCAAGGGCTTGCCGACTACATCACCAGTCTCGGCATCCCAGATCCGAATCGTCTTGTCACCTGACCCAGTGGCAATGTAGCACCCGTTAGGGGAATAGCTTACGCTATTCACACCGCCCTTGTGTCCAATCCATTCCAATGGCGGCTCTGGCCATGACAACAATTTCCCTCTTTGCATCTGGATGCCTTTAATGAAATATGTGCCAAAGATCGTTGACAAAGGTGCCGTTGAGGGCAGGAATGGCCCCGCTGAAATATAGGTGTGCGGAGTGCTTATAGAGATGGGAATGCGGAAGGCGTTCATGAAACGACAAACATCTTGAATTCCTTCTAACAGTTTCGAGTCCATATCCTAGAGCCAATTAGAATCCCTTTCGAATGCCTATCACAGCAAGCCGGAGCTCTACTCACTTTGATCAATTTCGATGTCAGTTCTCGAAGCCTTGGAACCCCAACTCGCAACATTCCCATAAGGCTCAATACTTCAACCCAATACAGTGCATACGGTCCTTCAAAGAATTTCCTCAGCATGTCCCACAGAAGCCCCTCGCGAGTATCGGTAGCAGAGCAAAGATGATTGGACCAATACAGAGAACTATACTGCAAAGCGTCGGAAATATTTTCTTTGATTCTCGATACGAGTCCTTTCACATCGGCATTCGCGAGCCGGGAATCTTCGAGCCCGCAGATGTTGAAACGGAGCTGTTCGACCATCTTCTCGAGGCAAGCGATACCCAGTTTCACATTTGCGTCTCGGAGGTTAACCTGATAGTCGCCCTGACTATAATCGCTCACAAAGAAGTCCGAAATGGACAAATGCCGGACACGAACCCCTCCACTGGCCCCTTCGTCTCGATAGAACATAGAGCCTAGATCGTCTACCCATATTTTCACCAGGTTAAGTCTCACTCCCGCCAGATCTGCGATCGTCTCGTCGCACAGTGGACGGTACGGCGCCGTTGTAAGGAGCACTCCAATCACCAGCCAAAATTCGGCACTGGTAGGCACTCGCCGCCTTCTGACGATACTGGCGTAAAGTCCGTATAGAGACGCCAAGCCAGGACCGGCTGGGTCGTCCAAGGTCGTCGCTAACAGCTCATCGGCGTCATGAAAATCCACAAGGGCGCGTGCAAGGGTCTCAATGAAGATGAACAGACCCGCTGCCCGGGAGATAATTCTATCGAAGAGCGATGGTTCTGGCCAAGGAGATTGGAGGTACTGCATCTCAGCCACCCTATCGAATCGGTATTTGGCGAAGATTCGTAAATCGGAGGTGGTCTCTTTATCCGCTGTTAAATCACATCGCAAATGCGGCAATTGGGTGGGACTATCAAAGAAACGTTGGATATCGACTTCTTGTCTACTCGTGATGATAACCTTGAGCCATGGAGCGCATGCAGTCGCGTCTGTCAAAGCCTGAAGGACGCCTGGACGACTCTCAGGCCCGCCGCACTCATCAAGTGCGTCAATGACAAACACGAGAGTCCTTTTGGGGGGGCGAGGAAGTTTTCTGATGAAGTCAAGGAAGAGGGTGGGTCGCATTGATTCTGGTCTTACGTTTGGATCGTTACGAAGACACCCCGCGACAATACTTCGAAAAGGGGGGAAGAGTATCGCGAGTTTGTGGATGAGAGTCGGAAGGATATTTCTGGGCTCTTTCAATTCCTGGTCATCCCTCCGACAGAAGAACGCTCCGGCGAGCTGCTCCTTATCGTGAAGGCTCGCGCAGATCGAATGTGCTAACGACGTTTTGCCGATGCCAGGCAAGCCGTAGATCCAGTACGTATTTCTTCTGTCTGTCTGCTCTAATCCATCGGACACCCAAGCTATGGTTTGTTCGAGGATGGATTTGCGGGTGCCATCCATGCAGCAGAGATCCCGGTCATAGCCGGTCTTGACATCCTTGAGACGACTAAGCAAAAGGTGTTGCTCTACACGGAATTGTTGAGAATGATCCATCGGAAGATGGAGAGAACGAGTGCTCACCAGTCTCCTTGGTCCGGAGGAGAGTTTCAACATTCACTGCACGGTCGAAGTCTTCAACGACCCCCGTTAATTCACTCTCTATTTCTTTGATCGTATCCTGGTAGGCCGGCCCGCCCGCCGTTCTCGCTGCAATTATTAGTACTCGCCAAAGCCATCAGGTGACAACCTACCATGTGTGACGTAGTCGTACGAAACTTTCGCGACCCTGTACATCACCTCATACATTCGCGGGATGATCCCCTCCAAGAGATCCGTCTCTTCGCAGACTATTTTGTCCTCGACTATCCTGTCCGCGAAATGCAGAATGCGCTTCAATCGGTCCAGAAGGACGGATGGTATCTGGTCGTATTGGCTTTGTACCTTCAAGAGCTAAATGATCAAGTGTTATCTCGTGCCTGATACGTCAGTAGCGAACACGAACCTCAAACGTAACCTTGGCAACACCAAAGACAGCCTTCGAGATTGGATTCAACTACAGGGTGTCAGCGTTCTGCTAGTCTCTACGTAAAAAAACCGGACCTCTGCGAATACAGCCCCATATTTAATAGTGTTCTCCACAGCCCTCTCGGTCGATCCACTCATCCATGGGGAGTAATCTTTTAAACATTTTTCGAGTTCATTGAGCGAAGAGCGCAGAGACTCCCTCTGTGTGAAGAGTATTAGCTGGCCAGGACGGGCAGTTGCAAAGATACGAACGATAGTGATCGCAGAGAATTGTAACTCTAGAGACCATTGATAGCGGTGGTGCCTCCCATCGAAAATAATGTCCTCTGCGCATCGCTATTAAATACGAGCGGACTATCGGGGATCATGACTGACTCGTTACCGTGAATACGTGCTTCATGGTGCTCCTATAATCACTGAAAAGCGCTTGAAGGTCGATCGGCTCGCTGGGCCGTCGAATTTTGGTCCAAAATGAATGACCGGTCCTCATTTGGATCTCCGCGCGCATCTCGGATGTCGGAGATATACCTCTATACATGCACAGCTATCGGTAATTATGTTTAGTGTGAAAATGAGGGACATACGGCGGTTGGGCTGGTGTCCAGGTTCGGTTGTCTTGCGTCTGCAATCCTAGCTCCTGATTGTCTATAAACAACCTAAGCACATAGTCCCGATGTAGGGTGTCTTGAAGTTTGATATCTGCATATTTCCCGAAGTCAGCGGGGATGGACCAAAACTGAAGCGAAGCGCCGCACTGTCTAGAACGAGGCTTAGATGCATCGTCAGCCACCGTGATAATGCCGCGGGGTATAGCGATAGCTCACAGGTTCTCTGTCCTGGGTGGTTGAGTCGCCATGTTGTTGATCACTTTGTGGTCTGGGAGAAGGAAGGAGGAACGTGGGATCGGCGCGCGCGGACGTGCGGCGGACGCTTCGCGCGGCTAAATGCAGCCAATGACATTCATTCTTGCACAGTGTGTGACATCGCCTACAAGCTATATAATATCACACAGATGTAACCCGCAGTTTTGATAACCTTAGTTTGGCGCCCCCGTGGCACATCCCGCATCGGTTCGCATCTTGAACCATCTGCTATCATTAAGGTTCCTCAATGATGCCGATTGTGCACGTACGTCGCTTCGTTGGGCAGGAGGCTGGAGTCTCATTCAGCCACCCCGTTCGATTCCGGGCCGCATCATTCGACGACGACGCGTGAAGCTTATTACCCTCCCGCTCGCGGATGTCCTTCATTTCTCCCGTACACGGCTTGCGCGATGTTTTGAAGGCTTCTGGTGCTTTTGACTGGAACCATATTTGGCGCGTATGGTTATAGTCGTCCCCGGGTACTCATTTGATTTCGATTATATTGGCCCAGCGATGTGCTTCTGACCCAGTCACTAGTCCAAGTATCAACTTGGTTTTGACCTCTTGATCGAGTGGCTCCGACCTTGGAAACTTAGATGCTTGAACTCTTGACCTCGGTATAGCCTTGTTGCGACTCTGAGTTCCGAGCGCAGACAGATCGTCCGCCTTGCCCCTCTCGCATCTTGCTCTGGCCGTGGATACCTCCCGCAACGAGTCCTTCCCCCACGGCGCGTCTGACGTGACGCTCTTGAGATATTTGTAGCACGGGTCACCCCCAATATTCCAGCACTGTAGGGGAGCATGAACAGACACGTGGAATGTCTTTAAGAGGTCCGTAAGATATTTATCAGGCCCCGAGGAGCGGAAGGGGTCAGGCCTTAGTGTACCAATCCAATTACTGCACAATTGCAACGCGAACCTCGATATCACAGGCCCTAGTGGTGGTGCTCCGGGTGGTGCCAACCGTCAGGATGAGTGGTTGGGTACAGATACCGCAGCCTCTTACATATACAGTAGACTGAGTCGATTGTTGGATTGGTGAAAAAGTGGGATTCAACGTAATTGGTCAACGCAGAGACGTTCACATCTAGAACAGAGGTTGGACAACATACCAGCACGAAACAAAGACGATTGATTGTGAACCAAACCACAACACCACAACCGCGGCACTTGACCACGCTCTAACAATACCAACGTTGACTTATCCGTCCATCTCAGCGACGTATGCTGTCGAATATTCAATACAATATGTCAACCCTCACATGGTCAGCATCCTCTCCACTCAACGACGCGCTGTCGGTGCCTCTGGAAAGCCCCAGTGTAATCTCCAGACATGGTAGCATGTCATTACAGGGGCTCTATGCTGAAATCCGTAACCCTTGGTGACGCCTCGGTTGGTAAATGCTCGTTGTTGGCTCGACTTACCGACCAACGCTTTTCGACCAACTCGAATGCCACTGTTAGTACATGCTCGTCCATACATACGCATCCTATGGTGTCTTGGATGTCCTTGGCTACTGGGAATGGGAGGATGACGACGCTCGGTTTCTTGATAGCTTGGGTGGAAGCAAATTGATATACATTCCGGGCGAATGAAAACAAGACTGTCAGACTACAATGTGCGTGTTCGATCTCCACCTCCACTGTTAATTTCTAGCCGTGCGCCCGTCGTTGTTTCCTTACGAATATCCAATCTGACTGTATTGATAGCACTCTAGGCTGAGACACAGCAGGAACGGAATACTTCCACTCAATCACGCGCTCGTACTATCGTGGAGCAGCCGGCGCGCTCATCATATTCGACGTAACCTCCCGCGCGTCCTTCCTGCAGGCAAAAGAATGGCGCAAAGACGTCCGTGCACACGCCGACCCGAACCTCCTCGTAGCGAGCAAGGTCGACTTGGTTCCCGAAGAAGAGGAGAGTGCGAGCGCTTGCAGCATGAAGGCGAACACTCTGGTGGCTTTCAGCACTGGAGAAGGATCGGAAGCGATTAGCCTATTCGATTGGCATAGGAGGATGGGCCACCGCTGTATGAAGACGATTATCGACATGGTGAACGGCGCCGTGACTGTGTTTGACTGGTTCAAAACTGGGTGCCCACGCATTGGAACCGCTGGAACTCACCCACGGCGCCCATGCCTGTCGAATCGATCAATCGTTGCCAATACGATTTCATACCAGTGGACGATGACTCGCGTGCGAGTTAGGTACTGTCCCTGAGAGCGATACCTGATGCACCTGTGGAGTTCGAGATGTGAGCCACCACGATGCAGAGTGGAAACGGAGGGTGATTAGAACCATCATGTTCGGTAACGCGAAGGAACTGGTAGCAGGAAGGACGGAAGAATTCTATGAGCAGCAGGGGCTTCGGATTCTCTCGTCCTGCACTCACCGTCATCGAATGGAGTCGCCCAACGACTCGTCGGTGCGACTACCAACGGTATCTGCGCCATGCTTCGCGACTCGAACCTCCCGCCACGCTTCTGGGCTGGTTCAGCCAATGGCGACAACGAAGACGAACGAGGGGACAACGCCGTATGAGCGTTTTTATGGCACGAACTGGACGTAGGACAAGTACGTAGCCTCGGATGCGTAGTGAGGGCTACACTACCCAAGGAGGCGCTGCGGAAGCTGGACGATATGGAAGTGGAGTACAGATATGGGAGCGGTTAAGCGCCTGGGCCCCACAGATTAGAGTTAGGGAGAGTAGGGGCGTCACACTCTATGAGGGGACTGCTTCCGTGCTGCCTGACGATGGATTCGCCGCGGAGGTCCAAGATTGAACCTACCGAGATTGACCCAACCACGCAGGTGATCGACCCCACACCCACGGAGGACAACACAGAAGGTATCAGGGACAGCGACAATAAGAGGTCAGCGCCGCCGCCGGAGGGGAAACCTACATTTTGTGTACTCACCCTGGCGCACTTAAACCCTTTCCGTCGCTGACTGAAGACCCCGCCGACGATATCCCAGCCAGCCTAGCAGGAATCAATGCGACGAATTCCCTCAGAACGTAGGGCAAGTTCATACTCTTCCGTCCCATTTTACTCGACCCAGCCTCGTGGGCCGCGCTGGAGGGCGGTGTGCACTCCTTACCTTCGGA